>OBPM01000016.1_pt1 | contig 67092 bp, 63 predicted proteins | sample 1493981 | NCBI WGS metagenome assembly OBPM01 (sample SAMEA3275485, study PRJEB22092) | marine metagenome | reverse complement strand
GCTTTGATCGTGCCGGTGATCACATCGACCGAAGGCCGCTGCGTTGCCATGATCAAGTGGATGCCCGAGGCCCGCGCCATCTGCGCCAGCCGCTGGATGCAGGCTTCTATCTCTTTGCCGGCAACCATCATCAGATCGGCCATCTCGTCGACGACGACGACGATATAGGGCAGCAGAACCGGCTGGAATTCTTCGGTTTCAAATACCGGCTCGCCGGTGTCTTCGTCAAAACCGGTCTGGATGGTGCGCTTGAACATCTCGGATTTGTCCAAGGCCTCGCGCACGCGGCCATTATAGCCTTCGATATTGCGCACACCCATTTTCGACATCTTGCGATAGCGCTCTTCCATCTCGCCCACGACCCATTTCAGCGCCACAACGGCCTTTTTCGGGTCGGTGACGACGGGCGACAACAGATGCGGAATGCCGTCATAGACCGACAGTTCCAGCATCTTCGGGTCGATCATGATCAGGCGGCATTCCTCTGGCGACAGCTTGTAAAGCAGCGACAGGATCATGGTGTTGATCGCCACCGATTTGCCCGAGCCGGTGGTGCCTGCGATCAAAAGATGCGGCATTTTCGCAAGGTTTGCGACAATCGGCGTTCCACCAATGTCTTTGCCAAGCGCCAAGGGCAGGCGCATGTTGCTGTCGCCAAAGTCACGCGCAGCGATGATTTCGCGCAAGACCACCTTTTCGCGGGTGGCATTGGGCAATTCAATCCCGATCACCGTGCGACCGGGCACGGTCGAGACGCGGGCCGACAGGGCCGACATTGACCGGGCAATGTCATCGGCAAGCCCGATCACGCGGCTGGCTTTCAAGCCGGGGGCGGGTTCCAGCTCGTACATCGTCACCACGGGGCCGGGGCGTACCGAGACGATCTCGCCCTTGACGCCGTAATCATCCAGCACTGATTCCAACATCCGTGCGTTTTCTTCCAGTGCCTCGTTCGACAAGCTGTGACGCTCGACCGTTGACGGGCTGGTCAGCAAAGCAATCGGTGGCAGCTCGTAGGTCGAGGCGGCATCGTCAAAGCGCAGGCGCGGTTGGCTTTCGGACAGCGCGCGCTGCGACGGGGCAGGGGCCTTTTTCGCAGGCATTTGCACGACGGGGCGGCGTTCGGGTTCGACGGCGGCGCGGGGCAGCGGCGCAAAGATCGCGGCTTCGGCGGGGGCAAAGTCGTCCTCGGCGCCCGCGTCATAGCCAAGGTCTGCCACGGCATCGTCATAGCCGTTGAAATCGGTGTCATCGGTTTCGACAAAGGCGTTTTGTGGCGCAGGCACCAGAACCGGCGGCTCGACCCTTGGACGCGGTTTGGTGTCGGCGATCAGCGGGATCGGGCCGCGTGGACGCGCCACGGGCGGTTCGCGCCGCGCGATGGCTGCGGCAAGCGGGCTTAGCCCCTTTTCTGGTGTGCGGGTGCGGGCGCGGATGACATCAGAAATCCGCGACTTGATCCGATCTTCCGAAGGCATATCCACCGGATAGTCTGTCTCGGGGAACTGTGCTTCAACCAGCTCTGGCTCTGGGTCCAGATTGCGGCGCAGCAGGGCGGGCATGCGGGCCAGCAGGCCCTGCTTTTCCTTTGGCGGCGCGTAATAGGGCGCTTCGGCCAGCGGGTCAGGATAGCGGGCATCGGCGCGCAGCATCGAGGGGCGGTCAAAGGCCATAGCGGCTTCGTCTTCGGCACGCCGTATGGCTGCACCTTTGCGGTTGGCCTCTGGCTGCCAATCCTCTGCGGCGCTTGCGCGGCGGCGGTCTTGCAAGGCGGCTGCGGCACGCACGGTGCCTTGCGCGCCTTTGCCTGCGGCTCCCAAGAGGCTGGCATAGGTAAAGATCAGGCTGGTCAGCAAAAACCGTGCTGTTGCGCGGATCTCGGCCAAGTTGAAGCCCATCACAAAAGCCAGCATCGCTACCATTCCGCCGCCTGACAGCAGCGAAATCAGTTTCAGCCCAAAGGCAGAGCCACCGGGGATTAGGCCCAGCAATGCGCCGACAACGGTATCGCCAAACAGCCCGCCCATGCCAAAGGATTGCGTCCAGCTTGCGGCAGGCACCAGCGTTGCGGCATAGACCGAACAGATCGCGATCGAGATCACCGCAAAGACCATGCGGCCAATCGCGCGGTCTGCGCCATTATGCAGCACAAAGCGCGTGCCCCATGCCATCAGGATCAGCGCAATCGCCCATGCGCCCTTGCCGCCAATGATCATCAGCGTCGAGGCAACCGCCGCGCCAAAGCGGCCCAGATAATTGGCGGCAGGTTCTTCGGTTGCTACCATCCAGCCCGGATCAGAGGGCGAATAGCTGTACAGCATCGCGACAAACAGCAGGCCAAGACCGATCAGCGCAAGGCCCAAAAGCTCGCGGCCGCGCTTTTCCAGCATGGCTTGGGTGCCTTGATCCAGCAGAGGGTCGCGTTGCCGCGTTTGATAGGATGCCATGTGCTTCGTCCTTAACCGTAGAGGCAGTCGCGCAGCTGGATCAGCCCGCGCTGCATTTCTTCTTTTGGAGCCACCAAAGCGACCCTGAGATAGGCTTTGCCGGGGTTTTCCCCGTTCGCGTCGCGCGAAAGGTAAGCGCCGGGCAGAACCCGCACCCCAGTTTCACGCCAAAGCTTCAGCGCGGCCTCTTCGCCGTCTGTGACCGGAAGCCACAAAAAGAACCCGCCCTCGGGGCATTCAAACCCCTGCAAGCCGCTGAAAATCGCATCGGCTGCGGCGAATTTTTCCTGATAAAGCGCCAAGGATGCCGCAACATGCGCGTCATCGCGCCAGCAGGCCTCTGACACCTTTTGCACCGGCAGCGGCAGCGGTGCGCCGGCAAACGACCGCAGCTTGCGCATCTCGGCAATGCCCTTGCGCCCACCGGCGACAAAGCCAGAGCGCAGACCCGGCAGGTTCGAGCGTTTTGACAGCGAATGAAAGGAAAACACCCGCTCGGGGTTAGCCCCAACCGCTTGCGCCACATCCAGCACGCCAACCGGCGGCGCGCTGCGCCAAATCTCGGAATAGCATTCGTCGGCAAAGATCACGAAATCATGCTTTTCCGCCAAGGCCAAAAGCTGGGTCCAATAGGCGCGGCTGGCCACCGCCCCCTGTGGATTGGCGGGCGAGCAGATATAGGCAACCGTCACCCGATCCAGCACATCGGCGGGCAGGGCGGCGTAATCGGGCAAAAAGCCGGTCGCAGCAGTGGCGGGCACATAGCAAGGCTCTGCCCCAACCGTCAGCGCTGCCACGGCATAGACCTGATAGAACGGGTTTGGCATCAGCACGACGGGCTTTTTGCCGTTCTTGCTTTCGGGCGACAGCGCGATGCAGGCGTTGTAAAGCCCTTCGCGCGTGCCGTTCAGCACCATCAGCTGATCGCTGCCAAGCTCGGCGCCAAAGCGCCGCTTGATCCAGCCTGCGATGGCGTCAAGCAGCTCTGGCGTGCCGTCATTGGCGGGGTAAACCGCAAAGCCGTCGATATTGGCGGCCAAAATCGGCGCGACAAAATCGGGCATGGGGTGCCGAGGCTCCCCTATTGTCATCGAAATGGTTTCCCCGCCGGGCGCATGCGCGTCCAACAGCTTCCGCAAGCGCGGAAACGCATAATCCGGCAGGTTCGAAAACCGCTCTGGAAACGCCATTACTGCCTCATCTCGGGATCATTGCGCCCCGTTTTATTTGACGATAGCCAGATCGCCCGCCCGCGTCCAGAAAAACCCATGCGGATGTAGGGCTTGCGACCGCCGATTGTGTCTTTTTGGTCCCTTAGCCCTAGCTCAAGGCCCGCTCGGCCGCAAAGCCCAGCCGCAACAGCCGCTCTTCGGTCATCGGAGCCGCCATAAAAGAGATGCCGCACGACGGTTCGGCGGTGGGCAAAGTCAGCACGCAAAGGCCAAACAGATTGCCGATGCGGGTGTTGCGCAGCGCCAGCATGTTTTCGGCCGTAAAAAACGCAGGGTCCGCCAAAAGCCGCGCCGCATTGGGCGGCAGAATGGCCGAGGTTGGCAAAAGCACCGCATCATAGGCGGCGGTTTTCTGCGCCCAAATCTGGCGCAATACCTCGAGCCTGCGCCAGCCAGCGATATAATCGGCGGCCTTGACCGCCGCGCCACCGCGAAAGCGTTCGCGCACGGGGGCATACATCTTTTCGGGATCCGCCTCGATTGTCGGGCCCCAGATTGCATAGGCTTCGGCGGTGAACAGCGCGCCTGCAAGCGCCATGGCCTCGGTCACTTCGGGGATATGGCCGTGCTCGATCCGCGCGCCTGCGCGGGACAGGCGGGCCAGCGCGTCGTCAAAGCCCTTGGCGGGCGCGGGGCGCAGATCGTCCAGCGCCACGGTTTGCAGCACCAAGAACCGCGCCGACCCCATAGTTGCAGCCGTCAGATCCGCCGGTTTGCGGCCTTCGAGTGCGGCCAGCAACAGGCTGCAATCTTGCACCGAACGCGCCAGCGGGCCCACGGTGTCAAACCTTTCACACAAGGGCACAACCCCGCGCAAAGACACCCGCCCCGAGGTGGTTTTCAACCCGACAAGATCGTTCCAAGCCGAAGGCAAGCGCACCGATCCGCCGGTGTCTGACCCAATCGCTGCCGGCGCAAGCCCAAAGGCAACCGAGGCCGCAGCCCCCGAAGAAGACCCCCCCGGCACGGCAGCGTCGTCATTGACACAAGGCGGGGTGGCGGTGACAGGGTTCAGGCCCAGACCGGAAAACGCCAGTTCGGTCATATGGGTTTTGCCCAGACAGACCAGACCTTCGCGGGTGGCGGTCTGCAACACCTCGGCATCGGCAGAGGGCGTGCGACCGCGCAGCAGGGCAGAGCCTGCCTCGGTCGCGACATCGGCGCTGTCAAACAGGTCTTTCCAGCTGATCGGAACGCCGTCCAGCACGCCGCGACGCTGGCCAGATTTGGCGCGACCCGCCGCCGCCATCGCCTCGCCGCGCGCACGCGCGATTGTGGTGCGGGCAAAGATGCGATCGGCCGCAGTATGGCTGGCAATTTTATCAATAAAAAACTCGGCCAGATCGACCGGATTGATCCGGCCTTTGCCGATTTCGCTGCCCAGATCAGCAGCGGTCATATTGGCCCAGGTTTTGCTCATCTTATCCCTCGTTTTCACAAACACTAGCGGCAAGCGGGCGCATGGACAATCGGCTGATTTGCCCCATATTGGAGCCATGGAAAAAGATGCAGATATCATCATCGTGGGCGGCGGGCTGAATGGCCCCGCCTTGGCTTTGGCAGTGGCGCAGGCGGGGTTGCGGGTGGTCGTGGTCGATGCGCGCCAGCCCGATGCGCGGGCCGAAACGGGCTTTGATGGCCGCGCTTATGCGCTGTCGATTGCCTCGAAACGGCTGCTGGGCGCGATTGGGGTCTGGGGCGATCTGGCCGATAAGGTGCAGCCGATCTTGCAGATCAAGGCCAGCGATGGCGTTGCAGGTCAGCGACCCGCGCCGTTTTTCCTGACCTTTGATCATGCCGAGATTGAAGAAGGCCCGATGGGGTTTATGGCCGAAGACCGCCACCTTTATGCGGCGTTTTTGGCCGCGATGCGGGCGGCGGATGTGACGCTGATCTCGGGCGAAAGCGTGGTTGCGCAAGAGGCGGGCGCGGCGGGGGTTTCGGTGACGCTTGCCTCTGGTCGGGTGCTGCGTGCCGCGCTTTTGCTGGGCTGTGACGGGCGCGGCTCGGGCGTGGCAAGCCGTGCGGGCATTGCGCGCACCGGCTGGGGTTATGGGCAAACCGCGCTGGTGACGGCGGTGGCGCATCAGGGCCACCACGGCGGCGTGGCGCAGCAATACTTCATGCCCTCGGGGCCTTTGGCGATTTTGCCGCTGGCGGGGGGGCATTATTCCTCGATCGTCTGGAGCGAAGAGGCCGCGGCGGCGGCAGCCATCCAAGCCCTGCCTGACGCCGCCTATCTAGAGGCGTTGCAGTTGCGCTTTGGCGATTTTCTGGGGCCGATTGCGCTTGCGGGGGATCGGTTTACCTATCCGCTCAGCCTGTCATTGGCCAATAGTTTTACCGCCAAGCGGGTGGCTTTGGTTGGCGATGCCGCGCATGGCGTGCATCCGATTGCGGGGCAGGGCTTGAACCTTGGTTTGCGTGATGTCGGGGCCTTGGCCGAGGTGCTGATCCTTGCGCAGCGGCGCGGCGAAGATATTGGCGCGGCGGATGTGCTAGAGCGCTATCAGCGCTGGCGGCGGTTTGACAGCACCGCGCTGGCCTTGGGGATGGACGGGGTGAACCGTTTGTTTTCCAACGATAACCCGATCTTGCGGGCGGGCCGCGATCTGGGCTTGGGGCTGGTGGGGGCGGTGCCCAGCCTGCGGCGCGGCTTTATGCGGCAGGCAGCCGGGCTGACGGGCGAGGTGCCACGGCTGTTGCAGGGCAAAGCGATTTAACCGCGCTAGGGCTGAGGGGTTTGACGACCTGCCCGGAACAAAGGGCGAAGCCCGCCGGGCCGCGCCCGACCTCCCCACGGGAGGGCGCGATGCAACCCGTGCCAGCAGAATTTCGGGGGAAGATTTTGCGGCATAAAGTGCCTAAACCGCTGCTTCGGCGCGTCCTCCCGAGGTCGGGCGCGACCCTCTGTTCGGTATTATTTGGGCTCTCGTCCTCTAATCTAGTGCCCGCGCCTCTGACACCAGCATGATCGGGATGCCGTCGCGGATCGGAAAGGCAAGCTTGGCAGGTTTCGAGATCAGCTCGGATTTCTCGGCGTCATAACTTAGCACCGCTTGGGTGACGGGACAGATCAGCGCCTCGAGCATGCGGCGGTCAAAGGGTTGGCTCATTGCAGCACCTCGTCATTGCCGCCCGACCGCAGCGCAAATTCCATCAGGGTGACCAGCGTCTCGCGGCGGGTGGTCAGCGAGGGCGCCTCGAGCAGCGCTTGCTTGTCTTCCGAAGCCAGTGGCAGCAACATCGACAGCGAATTGATCAGCAGCTCGGTATCCGCCGCTTTGATGCCAGACCAATCCGACCCCAGATCCCGCGTCGCGAAATAGCGTTTCAGCAGCGCAAGGAAGGCGGGGCGGTCAAAGCCTGCATCCTCTTCTTCGGCGCCCAGATCGCGGCTGAACGGCGGCCAATCGACTGTGGCGCGGCGGTAGGGGGTGAACCCTTCCAGCTCGGCCCGCAAACGAAAGCGCGAGATGCCCGAGAGTGTGACCATATAACGCCCGTCCTCGGTTTCAGAAAACGAGGTGATCCGGCCCGCACAGCCAATTGCGGCCAGACGCTGTTCGCCATTCGGCGTCTCGCGTGGTTGGATCATGCCGATCAACCGCGACGGCGTTTTCAGACAGTCTTCCAGCATCGCCAGATAGCGAGGCTCGAAAATATGCAGCGGCAAGCGGGCACGCGGTAAAAGCAGCGCGCCGGTCAGCGGAAAGATCGCAATGGTGTCGGGCAGGTCGATATGTTTCATCATGCCCTTTAAGTTAGATCGGTTTTGCGGTTTTGCGAGGGGTCAAACAAAGATCATCGACGACAGTTTACGCCGCCCTGCCAGCACCAGCGGATCGGTGGGTTTCAGCGCCTCAAAGATGGTGAACAGCTGTTTGCGGGCGGCGTTGTCGTTCCACTCGCGGTCAAGCTTGAACAGATCCAGCAGCGTCGAGATCGCCTCTTCGGTCTGATCGGTGGCCAAAAGGGCGGCGGCAAGATCAAACAGGGTTTGGCGGTTGGCAGGATCAGCGGCCAGTGCGGCGCGCAGATCATCGACCGGACCGGCCGAGGCCGCTTGACGCGCAAGTGCGAGCTGTGCGCGCGTTGCCTCGACCTCTTTGGCGGTGGCAAGCCCGTCTGGTGCAGTGGTGATCAAAGTTTCGGCCAGATCAAGCCGATCTGCCGCCAGATGCGACCGGATCATGCCGGCATAGGCCAAGGCATTGCCGGGCTCTTCCTCTAGAACGGCGGTGAAGGTTTCCAGCGCGTCGTCAAACGCGCCCTCGGCCAACATTGACTCTGCGGCCTCGATCGCATCGGCAAGACCGTTGTCAGGCGCTGGGCCAAGCGCTGCAAGTTTTTCGACAAAGCGTTTGATGTCGGAAGGCGCGATATTGCCTTGAAAGCCATCGACCGGCTGGCCTTTGTGAAAGGCGTAAACGGTTGGAATCGATTGAATGCGCAATTGGCCTGCAAGCGCCTGATTCTCATCGACGTTGATCTTGACCATTTTCACCGCCCCTTTGGCGGCGGTAACGGCGGCCTCAAGTGCTGGCCCAAGGGTTTTGCAGGGGCCACACCAAGGCGCCCAGAAATCCACGATCACCGGCGTGGTGTCCGAGGGTGCAATGACATCCTCCATAAAGGTGATCTCGGACCCGTCTTTGATCAGATCCGTGGCGGCGGCGGGTTTCGGTGCAGTCATGCCGAGCATAATGGCCTCATCTTTTAGGCAAAGGGTTGCTGTATATATGGGCAAGCGGCGGCCAAAGGGGAAGGGGGCTTGCAGGCAATTCCGAAGCGGATAGGCTGAGCCTGCAATATTGGAGGGGCTGCGATGGCTGTTGTGATGTGTTTTGGCGATAGCAATACCCACGGCACGCCGCCGATTACCGAGCTGGGGCGCTATGAGCGGTTTGGTCGGGGTCAGCGCTGGCCCAGCCTGTTGACCGGGCACGAGGTGATCGAAGAGGGCCTGCCCGGTCGTACGGCGATGTATGACGACCCGGTGATGGGCGCGCATATGAACGGGCAGGCTGGGCTAAAAATCGCACTGGAAAGCCACGGTCCGATTGATGTTTTGGTGCTTATGCTGGGCACCAATGACGTCAAGGCGCGCTTTACCTCGACACCCGAGCAGGTGGTCGGCGGCATTGCCAGCCTGCTTGACATCGCCCAGCATCGCCTGATGCAAGAGCGGCACGGCGGCTTTCAGACCTTGCTGATCTGCCCGCCGCCTGTGGTCGAAGTGGGCCCAATCCGGCATGAATTTTGGGGCGGCGCGGCGCGCTCTGCTGCGCTGCCCCCGTTGTATCAGGCTTTGGCCAAAGCGCGCGGCATTGGCTTTTTGGATGCGGGGGCTGTGATTGCGGTCAGCCCTATCGACGGGGTGCATTTTGGCATTGAAGAGCATGCAAAGCTGGCAACTGCGGTGCAAGAAAAGCTGGCGGGGTTGGTCTAGGCAGATCCCGCTTTTCATCTTTCAGAAGGCTTTCCGCGGCTATTGCTTGGCGGCAAAGACTTTGCCTGCTAGGAAACGCGGATATTTTATCTAAAAGGCTGAGAGATGCAGATTGAACAAACAGCGCTCGAGGGTGTGCTGATTTTGACGCCAAAGCGATTTGGCGATGATCGCGGCTGGTTTAGTGAAACATGGAATGCAGAGACGATGGCGCAGGCGGGGCTGGGTCTTGGATTTGTGCAGGACAATCATTCGATGTCGGCTGCGGTCGGTACTCTGCGCGGGCTGCACTATCAGGCTCCGCCACGGGCACAAGATAAGCTGGTGCGCTGTACGGCGGGGGTGATTTTTGATGTCGCTGTTGATTTTCGGCGCGGCTCTCTGACCTTCGGGAAGTGGGTTGGGGTCGAGCTTTCGGCGCAAAACGGGCGGCAGATGTTTGTTCCCAAAGGCTTTTTGCACGGCTTTGTTACCCGCGCCGCCCATACCGAAGTGCAGTATAAATGCACCGACCTTTATGCCCCCGATTGTGACGGGGCGGTGCGTTGGGACGACCCTGCGATTGGCATTGACTGGGGCGTTACATCGCCCTTGCTGTCGGCCAAGGATGCAGCGGCACCTTTGCTGTGCGATGTATCCTCGCCTTTTGAATGGAGTGTTGCGTGAAGATTTTGGTAACAGGGGGGGCGGGCTTTATTGGTTCGGCCGTGGTGCGGCTTGCGGTCTCGCGCGGGCATGAGGTGGTTAATCTGGACGCGCTGACCTATGCGGCCTGTCTTGAAAACGTGGCCGAAGCGGCGCAGTCCAATCTTTACAGCTTTGAGCAGGCCGATATTCGTGACCGCGCGCGGCTGGATGAGGTGTTTGCCACCCACCGTCCCGATGTCGTGATGCATCTTGCCGCCGAAAGCCATGTTGATCGCAGCATCGACGGGCCGGGTGAGTTTATTCTGACCAATATCAACGGCACCTATAGCATGCTCGAGGCCGCGCGCGCCTATTGGGAGACTGCCGGCCGGCCTGCCGCTTTCCGTTTTCACCACATCAGCACCGATGAAGTGTTCGGCTCGCTTGGCGCAGAGGGTCAGTTTACCGAGACCACGGCCTATGATCCGCGCAGCCCCTATTCGGCAAGCAAGGCGGCAAGTGACCATCTGGTGCGGGCTTGGCATGAAACCTATGGCCTGCCGGTGGTTCTGACCAATTGTTCAAACAACTACGGCCCCTATCACTTCCCCGAAAAGCTGATCCCCGTGGTGATTTTGAACGCTTTGGCGGGCAAGCCACTGCCGATCTATGGTGACGGATCGAACGTGCGCGATTGGCTTTATGTCGAAGATCACGCCGACGCTTTGCTGTTGGTGGTGGAAAAGGGCGCGCTTGGCCGCAGCTATAACATCGGTGGCGAGAACGAGCGCAGCAACCTGCAACTGGTGCAGACCTTGTGCCAGATTTTGGATGCAAAACGGCCCAAGCCTGTGGGATCTTATGCCGATCAGATCACCTTTGTCACCGACCGCCCCGGCCATGATGCCCGCTATGCCATTGATCCAACGCGCATTCGTGAAGAATTGGGCTGGCGGCCTTCGGTGACGGTCGAGCAGGGGCTTGAGAAAACCGTGCAATGGTATCTTGATAACGAGGCGTGGTGGCGGCCCTTGCAGGCGCGGCAGGGCGTCGGGCAACGGCTGGGTGTCAAGGCATGAGGATTCTGGTTTTTGGCCAAACCGGACAGGTGGCGCGCGAATTGGCGCGGCGGTTGCCAGCGGGGGTTGCGGCTGAATTTCTGGGCCGCGATCAGGCGGATTTATCCGACCCGCAGGCCTGCGCTGCCGCGATTGCCGCGCGCGATATGGATGTTGTGATCAATGCCGCGGCCTGGACGGCGGTTGATCGTGCCGAGGCGGAAGAACCGGCGGCTTTGCTGGTGAATGGTGCCGCCCCCACCGCGATGGCGCGGGCCTGTGCGGCCAAGGGCGTCGCCTTTGTGCATATCTCAACCGATTACGTTTTTGATGGCGCGGGCGATCAGGCCTTTGCGGCAGATCATCCGGTCGCACCCTTGGGGGCTTATGGCCGCACCAAGCTTGTGGGCGAGGCGGGTGTGCAGGCGGCGGGCGGGCGCTTTGCGATCCTGCGCACCTCTTGGGTGGTCTCGGCGCATGGCGCGAATTTCGTCAAGACCATGCTGCGGCTGGGGGCCGAGCGTGATCAGCTGAACGTGGTCGCCGATCAGATTGGCGGACCGACGCCAGCGGCAGATATTGCCGATGCGCTTTACCAGATTGCGGCAGGGCTGCTGTCGGGTCAGCCGGGCGGGATCTTGCAGTTTTCGGGCGCGCCGGATGTGTCTTGGGCCGATTTCGCGCGCGAGATCTTTGCGCAGGCGGGGCTTGGCTGCGCTGTGGCGGATATTGCGTCCAGCGCCTATCCAACACCTGCCAAACGGCCGCTGAATTCACGGATGGATTGCAGCGGATTGGCGGCTTTTGGCATAACGCGGCCCGATTGGCGTGTGGGTTTAACGAGTATTATTAAGGAGTTGCAGTCATGAACCGCAAGGGCATTATTCTGGCGGGTGGATCGGGCACGCGGCTTTGGCCGATCACCATGGGCGTGTCAAAGCAGCTGCTGCCGATCTATGACAAGCCGATGATATACTATCCGCTGTCGGTTCTGATGCTGGGCGGCATCCGCGAGATTGCCATCATCACCACCCCCGAGGATCAGTCGCAGTTCCAGCGCTTGCTTGGCGATGGCAGTGCTTGGGGCATCAGCCTGATCTACATCGTGCAGCCTTCGCCGGATGGTTTGGCGCAGGCCTATCTGTTGGCGCGCGATTTTCTGGCAGGCGCGCCAAGCGTTCTGGTCTTGGGCGACAACATCTTTTTTGGCCATGGCCTGCCCGAGATTTTGGCAAATGCCGATGCAAAACCCGTGGGCGGCACGGTGTTCGGCTATCGGGTCTCGGACCCAGAGCGCTATGGCGTGGTGGATTTTGACGCCGCCGGCAATGTGCGCGCGATCATTGAAAAGCCCGAGGTGCCGCCGTCGAACTATGCGGTGACGGGGCTTTATTATCTGGATGGCCGCGCGCCGGATCTGGCAGAGCAGGTCAAACCCTCGCCGCGCGGCGAGTTGGAAATCGCCGATCTGCTAGAGATTTACCGTGCCGAGGGCAGTTTGACGGTCGAAAAGATGGGCCGCGGCTTTGCTTGGCTGGATACTGGCACCCATGGCAGCTTGCTTGATGCCGGCAATTTCGTGCGCACCCTGACGCTGCGCCAAGGCATGCAGGTCGGTTGCCCGGATGAGATCAGCTATCGCGCCGGGTGGATCGACAAAGCCGCCCTTGCGGTGCGGGCGGCTTTGTTCAAGAAAAACGACTATGGCCGCTATTTGCAAAGCATTGTCACAGAAGACAGCAGAACTGCCTGAATGTGACTATTTGTTCACGCTGCCAAAGCAGGGCGCTTGATCTGCGGCGCGGCTTCTAAAACCAAGGGGCGCAGGCCGGCACCGCCTGCGTCAATCACCTCGAAAAACTGGATGCGCATGCGCGGCTCCCAGAAATCATTGATATGGCTTGCCAGCAGATCGACGCCTTCGGCATGAGGTTTTGATTCCATAAACTTGGCGATCTGATTTGCCATATAGATCAGCTTGGCATGCGGGCCTTCGTGGTGCGAATTAAGCGACATCTGCGTTCTCCTGCGTGATGCGGTCGATGTGGGTATAGGCCTCGAAGCGGTCTGAGCGCGCAAGGGCGATCAGGGTTATTCCGGCATCTTCGGCAAGCTGGACGGCATGGGCGGTCGGGGCCGAGACCGCGATCAAAATCGGCGCACCAAAGGCCGCGACCTTTTGCACCATGTCAATGGAAACGCGGCTGGTCAGCACCACCGCCCCTTGAGGCTGCGGATCGCGGCAAAGCGCGCCGATCAGCTTGTCCAGCGCGTTATGGCGGCCGACATCTTCGCGGGTCATCCGTAAGTGGCCGGACCAAAACCCAGCCGCATGCACGGCGCGGGTGGCGTCATGCAGCGGTTGCGCTGATGGCAGGTCTGCCACCGCCGCCATGATCTGCGAGGGGGTCATATGGAACCCCGTTTGCGGCACTTTCGCCACCTTGCGCAGCGCCTCTTCCAGACTGTCGATGCCGCAAAGACCGCAGCCAACCGGCCCCGCCATGGTGCGCCGCCGCTTGGCAAGACGGGCCTCGGCATCGTCACTAAGCCAGATTTGCACATCCAGCCCCAGCGGGGTTTCAACCACCTCAAGGCTTTGAATTTCCTCGGGTCTTGCGATGCCTTCGGTCAGGGCAAAGCCATAGGCAAAGTCGTGCAGATCGGCGGGCGTGGCCATCATCACCGCTTGGGTCGATCCGTTGAACGACAGCGCAATCGCAACCTCCTCTGGCAGCGCGCGGCTGCCAGAGCCCGCGCCTGCCCCGAAGGACAGGCGAGAGAGGTTGCGCTGCGTCTTCATTCTGCCGCTGCGATCCGGCGCGACTGGGCCGCTTGGGCGTTATAGTCTTCCTGCCATTCGGTCGGGCCATTCGAGGGCGCAACCTGCACCGCCGTGACCTTATATTCTGGGCAGTTGGTGGCCCAATCCGAATAATCGGTCGTAATGACGTTTGCCTGCGTGTCTGGGTGGTGGAAAGTGGTGTAAACCACGCCCGGATTAACCCGATCTGTCAGCGTCGCGCGCAGGGTGGTCTCGCCCGAGCGGCTGGCAAGGCGGACGAAATCGCCGTCTTTGATGCCACGGGTTTCGGCATCATGCGGGTGGATTTCCAGCAAGTCCTGATCGTGCCACACCACGTTGTTGGTGCGCCGTGTTTGCGCGCCGACGTTATATTGCGACAAGATCCGCCCCGTGGTCAGCAACAGCGGGAAGCGTGGGCCGGTGCGCTCATCGGTGGCCACATATTCGGTGTTGATGAACTTGCCCTTGCCGCGCACAAAGCCGTCGACATGCATCAAAGGCGTGCCATTTGGCGCCTTTTCGTTGCAAGGCCATTGCACCGAGCCTTTTTCTTCCAGCAGATCATAGCTGACACCCGCAAAGGACGGCGTCGTCATCGCGATTTCATCCATGATTTGCGAAGGATGGGTATATGTCCAGTTCGCGCCCATCGCATTCGCCAGCATCTGGGTGACTTCCCAATCAGCATAGCCATTGCGCGGTGCCATGACTTTACGCACGCGGTTGATGCGACGCTCGGCATTTGTGAACGTTCCTTCCTTTTCAAGGAAGGTCGAGCCGGGCAGGAAGACATGGGCGTAGTTCGCGGTCTCGTTCAAGAACAGATCATGCACGATCACGCATTCCATCGCGGCCAAACCGGCGGCGACATGCTTGGTGTCGGGGTCCGATTGCAGGATGTCTTCGCCCTGGCAATAAAGCCCTTTGAAGGTGCCCTCGACAGCGGCATCCAGCATGTTTGGAATCCGCAGGCCGGGCTCGTCGTCAATCTTGACGCCCCAGATCTTTTCAAAGATGTCGCGCACCGCCTCGCCTTTGACGTGGCGATAGCCGGGCAGCTCGTGCGGGAACGACCCCATATCGCAAGAGCCTTGCACGTTGTTCTGGCCGCGCAGCGGGTTCACACCCACGCCCGGACGGCCGATATTGCCGGTCATCATCGCAAGGTTGGCGATGCCCAGAACCGTGGTCGAACCTTGGGAATGTTCTGTAACACCAAGGCCATAGTAGATCGAGCCATTGCCGCCCAAAGCGTAAAGACGGGCGGCGGCGCGCAGCTCTGCGGCGTCAACGCCGGTCAGCAGCTGCACGGCTTCGGGCGAGTTTTGCGGTTGGCTGACGAATTCGGCGTAGTCTTGGAATTCATCCCAATCGCAACGGTCGCGGATAAAGGCCTCGTTGAACAGGCCTTCGGTGACGATGGTATGCGCCAGCGCTGTCACCACGGCGACATTGGTGCCGGGGGTCAGGGCAAGGTGATGCTGCGCTTTGATATGGGCGCTTTGCACGATATCGGTGCGGCGCGGGTCAACCACGATCAGCTTGGCTCCCTTGCGCAGACGCTTTTTCAAACGGCTGGCAAAGACGGGGTGGCCGTCGGTTGGGTTGGCGCCAATGATCAGAACAACATCGGTTTCTTCTACCGAATCAAAGTCTTGGGTGCCTGCCGAGGTGCCAAGCGTCTGGCCAAGGCCATAGCCGGTGGGCGAATGGCAGACCCGCGCGCAGGTATCCGTATTATTGTTCATAAATACAGCGCGCGTCAGCTTTTGCACCAGATAGGCTTCTTCATTGGTGCAGCGCGACGAGGTGATCACCCCCACCGAATGGCGACCGTGCTTTTCAATCAGCCCGCCCATACGCTTAGCGGTAAAGGCCATCGCTTCGTCCCAAGACACTTCTTGCCATGGGTCGTTGATGCTGTCGCGGATCATCGGGTTCAGGATGCGGTCTTTGTGGCTGGCATAGCCATAGGCAAAGCGGCCCTTGACGCAGGAATGGCCGCGGTTGGCCTTGCCGTGTTTGTAGGGCACCATGCGCACCAGCTCGTCGCCGCGCATTTCGGCCTTGAACGAACAGCCAACGCCGCAATAGGCGCAGGTGGTGATGACCGAACGTTCTGGCGTGCCGATCTCGATGATCGACTTTTCTTGCAGCGTTGCGGTTGGGCAGGCCGCCACGCAAGCGCCGCAGGACACGCAATCTGACGACAGCGCATCGTCGGTTTTGGCGCCAAAAGACACCCGAGAGTCAAAGCCACGGCCTTCTATGGTCAGCGCAAAAGTGCCCTGCACCTCTTCGCAGGCGCGCACGCAACGCGAACAGACGATGCATTTCTGCGGATCATAGCTGAAATAGGGGTTGGAATCGTCGCGCGGAATATAGTGCGGATTGGCCTCGCCCGAGGTGTTTTTCACCTTGAAATGCGTCTCAATCGCCTCGTAGCGCACATCGCGCAGGCCGACGGCACCCGCCATATCCTGCAATTCGCAATCGCCATTGGCCGAACAGGTCAGACAATCCAGCGGGTGATCCGAGATATAAAGCTCCATCACGCCGCGGCGCAATTGCTTTAGCTTGGCGTTTTGGGTTTTCACCTTGAGGCCCGGGGCAACCGGGGTGGTGCAAGACGCGGGCGTGCCATTGCGGCCCTCGATCTCGACCAGACAGAGGCGGCAAGAGCCAAAGGCGTCAACCGAATCTGTGGCGCAAAGTTTTGGCACCGAAATGCCCAGTTCCGCCGCAGCTCGCATGATCGAGGTGCCCTCGGGCACGGTGACGTCAAAGCCGTCGATGGTCAATGTGACCATTTGTTTTGATTTCGAGGCAGGGGTGCCGAAATCGCGGTCGGGGATGATGAAGTCTTTCATTCGGCGGCTTCCTTCATGGCGTTGAAGTCATCAGGGAAATGGGTCAGCGCAGACAGAACCGGATAGGGCGTAAAGCCCCCAAGCGCGCAAAGAGACCCGGATTTCATGGTGTTACACAGATCGGTCAGCAGCGGGATCGCCGCTGCATCGCCCTTGGCGATCCGGTCGATGGTTTCGGTGCCGCGCACGGCCCCAATGCGGCAAGGCGTGCATTTGCCACAGGATTCAATCGCGCAGAATTCCATCGCAAAGCGGGCTTGCGACAGCATATCAGCCGTATCGTCAAACACGGTCAGGCCAGCGTGGCCGATCAGCCCCTCTTTGCCGGCGAATTCTTCGTAGCCAAACGGCGTGTCAAACAGCGCGCGCGGGAAATAAGCCCCAAGCGGCCCGCCAACCTGAACCGCCTTTACAGGCCGCCCCGAGGCCGTTCCGCCTGCGATTGTGTCAACGATTTCACCCAAGGACAGGCCAAAGGCGATCTCATAAAGACCGCCAAATTTGACGTTGCCCGCGATTTGCAGCGGGATGGTGCCACGCGAGCGGCCAAGGCCGAAATTCTTGTAATGCTCGGCGCCTTTTTCAAAGATCACCGGCACAGAGGCCAGCGAGATCACGTTGTTCACAACCGTCGGCTTGCCCATGAAACCTTCAAGTGCGGGCAGCGGCGGCTTGGCGCGCACAACGCCACGCTTGCCTTCCAGACTGTTCAGCAGGCTGGTTTCTTCGCCGCAGACATAGGCCCCGGCCCCAACGCGGATTTCGATGTCAAAGGCATGACCCGAGCCCATAACCGAAGCGCCAAGCACGCCTTCGGCCTGTGCCAAAACCACGGCTTTTTGCATCACATCAATCGCAATGGGATATTCCGAGCGGATATAGACAAAACCCTTGGTCGCCCCCGTGGCCAGACCTGCGATGATCATGCCTTCGATCAGCGTCAGCGGGTCGCCTTCCATCAGCATGCGGTCGGCAAAGGTGGCGCTGTCGCCTTCGTCGGCGTTGCAGACGATATATTTGCGGTCGGCCTGCGCATCGGAAACGGTTTTCCATTTGATGCCGGTGGGAAAGCCCGCGCCGCCACGACCGCGCAGGCCAGAATTGGTCACCTCGGCCACAATCTCGGCTTTGGCCATCGCCAGCGCGCGGGTCAGGCCGGTAAGCCCGCCTTGGGCGCGGTAATCGGCCATCGACAAGGGATCAATCACGCCGACACGGGCAAAGGTCAGGCGGGTCTGCGCCCGCATCCAGGGCAGATCATCGGTCAGGCCAAGCGCCTTTGGGTGGGCGGCCAGATCGCCAAAAAGTGCGGGCACATCGGCCAGCGTCAGCGGACCAAAGGCCATGCGGCCCGCAGGGGTTTCGACCTCTGCCATCGGTTCCAAGAACACCATGCCGCGCGAGCCGTTGCGCACCAGGTCAAGCTCGATGCCTTTGGATTTTGCATGCAGGTGGATTGCCTGTGCGATTTCGTCAGCACCCAGAGCCACGGCAGCCGAATCGAGGGGGAGGTAAAGTTTCATTTGATGTCCCCAATGATGGCGTCGATACGGGCTTCGTCGAGGCGGCCAATCAGCTTGCCGTCCAGCATCGCCGCAGGGCCACAGGCGCAAAGGCCAAGGCAAAAGATCGGGTCAAGCGTGACCGCGCCATCGGCCGAGGTTTCGTGCCAATCCAGCCCCAGCGCCTTTTGCGCATGGGCTGCCACCCGGTCGCCGCCCATGGCCTGACAGGCCTCGGCGCGGCAGAGTTTCAGCACATGCCGACCCGCCGGCTTTTCGCGGAAGTCATGGTAAAAGCTCATCACACCATGCGCCTCGGCGCGGGTGATGTTCAGATCCTTGGCGATGATCGGCAAAGCCTCGGGCGGAACATAGCCGAAATCGGCTTGCACGGCATGCAGGATCGGCAAAAGCGAACCCTCCATGTCCTTGTGCGCATAGAGAATTTCTTCGAGGCGGGCAGAAAGAGTGGCGGAATCGAGCATATGACGGCCTTTTGCTAGCTTGCCTGCTAGATACGCCGTTTGATAGCGATATCAATATTGATTTATCGTTATACGATAGGTTTTACCTATCGCCGCAGCCGCGAAGACAGCCGCGCGGCCTCGTCCAGCAGGGCTTGCAGCACCGGGGTTTGCGGCTCGCGCTTTGTGGTGATCAGGCCGACAAGATGTTCAGCCTCGGGCTCGACAATCGGCAGCGAGACCAGATCGCCCGAGCCTATGAACATCTCTGCCAGCTTTTTCGGCACCACCGAGGACCAGCGCCCCGATTTGACATGGGCAATCAGCGCGATTGTCGAATTGCTTTCCACTGTGGCGGCAACGCGCAGACCTGCTTCGGCCATATGGGTGTTGATGATGCGGCGGTTTTGCATATCGCCGGTCAGCAGGCATAGGGGTTCTGCGACCAGATCAGACCATCTGACCCGCGCGAGTTTGGCAAGCGGCGCGTTTGGCGCGCAGAGAAAGCGGTAGAATTCACTGTAAAGCGGGGCCTGCGCGACGCGGCCCAAGGGTTCATTATCCAGATAGGTGATGCCTGCATCGAGTTCGAGGTTTTCGATTCCGGTCAGAATCTCGGCCGAGGTGCGTGACAGGATGGTGACGCGCATATTGGGATGGCGGGCGGTGAAAGGCGTGGTGAGATCGGCAATCATCGGCAAAGCAGTGGGGATCACCCCGATGCGCAGATTGCCAGAGAGGCCAGAATGCACCGTGCGCATCTCGTCGCGCATCGCGCGCATGTCGCCGACGATGCGGCGCGCCCAATCCAGCACCCGCAGGCCTTCGGGGGTGAGACCCTGAAACCGCGAGCCGCGAAACACCAATTGCACGCCAAGCTGGTCTTCCAACTGGCGGATCGCCGAGGACAGGCTGGGCTGGGTGACGCCGCACACCTCTGCCGCGCGGCCAAAGTGACGCTCGGCGGCAAGGGCAATGAACATTTCCAATTTGTCGATCATGGCGCGAGGGTGGCTGGTATTTTCTGCCGGTGCAAGGCGGGGGTGGGGCGGCGGAGCCTCCGGCGGGGATATTTATGCCAAGATGAAAGCACGGGCGTTGTTAGTTTTGGGATGAGCGCTTAGATTGTGGCGATGAAAAGATTTATTCCCTTTATGAAGAAAGACCCCGTGGTGCCGGTGATCCGGCTGTCGGGGGCGATTGGCACTGGGCGCGCTGGTCTGAGCGATGCGGGGCTGGCGCCGGTGATTGAAAAGGCTTTCAAGATGAAGCCTGCTGCGGTGGCGCTGGTGATCAATTCGCCGGGCGGCTCGCCGGTGCAATCGAGTCTGATTGCGGCGCGGATCCGGCGCTTGGCGCAGGAGCATCAGGTGCCGGTGCATGCTTTTGTTGAGGATGTGGCGGCAAGTGGCGGCTATTGGCTTGCCTGTGCGGCGGATGAGATTTGGGTCGACGATTCGTCCTTGGTCGGGTCGATTGGGGTGATTTTCGCCTCTTTCGGCTTTACCGAGGTGATGGCGCGGCAGGGGATTGAACGGCGGGTGGTGACGGCGGGCAAGTCGAAAAGCTTTGCTGATCCGTTTTTGCCGCAAAAGCCCGAAGATATCGAGCGGTTGCGCGCCATTCAGGCACCGATTCATCAGGCCTTTATTGCTCATGTGACGGCGCGGCGCGGCAGCCGTTTGGCCGAGGCCGATCTGTTTAATGCCGATATCTGGGTGGGCCAGGCGGCGGTCGATCTGGGGCTTGCCGATGGCGTGGCGCATTTGGTGCCGAAGCTGCGCAGTCTTTACGGTGAAAAGCTGCGGATGGTGCCTTTGGGGCAGCGGCGTGGGCTTGCCAGCCGGTTGGGGCTTGACCTTGCCGGAGAGGCGCTTGCAACTTTGGAGGAGCGCGCGCTTTGGGCGCGCTTTGGGCTTTAGATGGTCAAAGCGGTTCTATTTTTTCTGTTGATCATGGTGGCGATTGCCATGGTCGGTAATGCGATGTTTCCAGGCTCGGTGGGTCGCAAGCTGCGCAAAAAGCTTGGCGTCAAGCCGCCCCCTGTTTGTCGGGGCTGCGGGCGCTATATGATCGGCTCGACGGGCTGTGATTGCAAAAAGGGCGGATGATGCGGGCTTTGGTGACGGGGGGCGGTAAGCGTTTGGGGCGGGCTATGGCGCTGTATTTGGCGCGGCGCGGCTATGATGTGGCGGTGCATTTTGCCTCGAGCCGCGCCGAGGCCGAAGCAGTGGTTGCCGAGATTACCGCGATGGGGCGGCGTGCGGTGGCCTTGCGCGCCGATCTTTTGGTGGAAAGTCAGGTTGAAAAACTGATCGCTACGGCGGTGCAGGGATTGGGCGGGCCGTTGACGGTTTTGATCAATAATGCCTCGATCTTTGAGTATGACAATATCCACACCGCCAGTCGCAAAAGCTGGGATCGGCATATGGAGAGCAATCTGCGCGCGCCTTTTGTGCTGACGCAGAATTTTGCCGCACAGGTGCCTGCGGCTGGCCGCGATGCGGCGGGCGAGATCGTGGCCTCGGGGCTGGTGGTGAACATGATCGATCAGCGGGTTTTGAAGCTGACGCCAGAATTCATGAGCTATACCTTGGCCAAAATGGGGCTTTGGGCGCTGACGCAGACTGCGGCGCAGGCCCTGGCGCCGCAGGTTCGGGTGAATGCGATTGGGCCGGGGCCGACTTTGCAGGGCGCGCGGCAGAGTGCTGCACATTTCACGGCGCAGCGCGCGGCGACTGTGCTGACACGCGGCGCAAATCCGGCGGATATCACCGCCGCGCTGGGGTATTTTTTGGATGCTGTTGCGGTTACGGGCCAGATGATTGCCGTTGATGGCGGTCAACATTTGGCTTGGCAGACCCCTGATGTCTTGGGCGTGGAATAGCTTTTCGGGCATTGGTTAATCTGACTTGTGCACTTTTTACATTTCATTCACGGAATTGTTAAAAAAGCCGTTAGATTTCAGGTGTCTGGCGGCTATACCAATTATAAACCGTTTAATATCAATGGTTTAATAATTTGCCTAAAAAATAGGCAAACCGCAGAAGTGGGTGAAAAACAAGGTGAATTCGGGGATATGGAAAACTTTTCCGCCAAGTTATCCACAGAAACGGTGGACAGATTATCCCTTGCCCCCATGCCATGATCATTGCAGCTAAAGGTAGAATCACTGAGCCTCAGAGACGGTTTGAAAGATGAATGAAAATACACAAACCGGCCAAGAGATCATTCAGGGCTATTTGAAGCTTTTGGACGGCTCGCCTGGGGTCTACCGGATGCTGAATGCGGCCTCTGAGGTGCTGTATGTCGGCAAGGCGCGTAACCTGCGGGCGCGGGTTTCGAACTATGCGCGCTCTTCTGGGCATTCGGCGCGGATCGCGCGGATGATTTCGGAAACCGCCTCGATGATGTTTCTGACAACGCGGACCGAGACCGAGGCGCTGCTGCTGGAGCAAAACCTGATCAAGCAGTTGAAACCGCGCTATAACGTGCTGTTGCGCGACGACAAATCCTTTCCCAATATTCTGATCAGCCGCGAACATGCCTTTCCGCAGCTGAAAAAGCATCGCGGCAAGCGCAGTGAAAAGGGATCCTATTTTGGCCCCTTTGCCAGTGCGGGGGCGGTGAACCGCACGTTGAACCAGCTGCAAAAGGTGTTCCTTTTGCGCAATTGCACCGATGCGATGTTTGAAAGCCGCACCCGGCCCTGTTTGCAATATCAGATCAAGCGCTGTGCCGCACCTTGCACCGGGCGGATCGACCTTGCGGGCTATGCCGGGTTGGTGGCGGATGCCGAGCGGTTTTTGCAGGGCAAGACCACGGCGGTGCAGGCCAATCTGGCGGCGGAAATGGGCGCAGCCTCGGAGGCGATGGAGTTTGAGCGCGCCGCCGCCCTGCGCGACCGGATCAAGGCGCTGACGCAGGTGCAGCAATCGCAGGGCATCAATCCGGCGGGGGTGGCCGAAGCCGATGTGGTGGCGCTGCATCTGGAGGGCGGGCAGGCCTGCGTGCAGCTGTTCTTTATTCGCGCCAACCAAAGCTGGGGCAACCGCGATTTCTATCCGCGCACCGGGGCGGGGGCAGAGGAGGCGGAAATTTTGGAGGCGTTTTTGGCGCAGTTCTATGACGATAAGGAACCGCCAAAGCTGATCTTGTTAAGCCATGCGATCGAGAATGAGGATCTGATCGTGGATCTGCTGTCGGAACGCGCCGGGCGCAGGGTTGAAGTGGCCGTGCCTCAGCGCGGTGAGAAGGCCGAGCTGGTGGAAAACGCGCGGCGCAATGCGCGCGAGAGCCTTGCGCGTAAGATGGCCGAAGGGGCGACGCAGAACAAGCTGTTGGCGGGGCTGGCCGAAGCCTTTGATCTGGACGCGCCGCCGACGCGGATCGAGGTTTATGACAACGCGCATATCCAAGGATCGGATGCGGTGGGCGGCATGATTGTCGCCGGAGCCGAGGGGTTTTTGAAATCGCAATATCGCAAGTTTAACATCAAATCCGCAGCCGGTGCCAATTCGGACGATTTTGGCATGATGCGCGAGGTGATGACGCGGCGATTCGAGCGGTTGCTGAAAGAAGACCCGGATCGCAGCAGTGGCGCTTGGCCGGATTTGCTGTTGATCGACGGCGGTGCTGGGCAGGTTTCGGCGGTGGCGGGGATTTTGGCCGAGCTGGGTGTTGACGATATTGCCATGGTCGGCGTCGCCAAAGGGCTGGACCGGGATGCGGGCAAGGAAGAGTTCTATCGCACCGGCCTGCCGGTGATGGCCCTGCAGCGCAATGATCCGGTTTTGTATTTCATTCAGCGTTTGCGCGACGAAGCGCACCGCTGGGCCAATGGTGCGCATCGCGCCAAGCGGGCCAAGGCGGTTTCGGTGACGCCGCTGGATGATGTGCCGGGGGTGGGGGCGGTGCGCAAACGCGCTTTGCTGGCGCATTTTGGCTCGGCCAAGGCGGTGTCGCGGGCGGGGGTTTCGGATCTGATGGCGGTGCCGGGGGTGTCGGCGACCATGGCGCAGGCGATTGCCGATTTCTTTAGCACCAAGAGCTGAGGTGCTGATATGCAAACGGGGGCCAGCTTGCGCGGCCCCCGTTTAGAATTCTAGTGGCTTTACGCCGCTAAGGCTTATGCCAAAGCGAGGTTGATCGCCGACTCGCGGCCGTCACGGCCTGCTTCGATGTCGAAGGTCACTGCTTGACCGTCGTTCAGCTGACGGATGCCAGCACGCTCCATTGCGGAGATGTGAACGAACACGTCCTTGTTGCCGTTTGCTGGTGCGATAAAGCCGAAGCCTTTGGTTGCGTTAAACCATTTCACGGTGCCATTAGCCATCGTGTGTCTCCTAAGTTTGGTATGCCATCCGCGGAATGCGATGACGTGGCTCAGTCGTAAAGATCGATAACTGAAGCCGTAAGGAGACAGATTTTTCGATAGATAGCGTTTCGCCCTGCCTACATGCGCCTTTTTTCGATTCGAAACAAGGGGCGGGGGGTGATTCCTTTTGGATCGGCGGTTTTTCGACATAAAAGGCTGGGGGCGCTGCCCCCGCTTCGCGCTGCGAAGCTCCCCCGGGATATTTAGGGACAGATGAAAAATTTGAGATAAGGTTTAGGCAAAGCCCGCCGCAGCGGCTGCGGGCGGGCTTTGGATTTGAGGCCTAGTCTTGGGCGCGGCCTTGGTAGGAGAGGTCTTCGGTGTTGATGACCACGCGGGTGCCGGCACCGATATGCGGGGGCACCATGATGCGCACGCCATTGGTGGCGATGGCGGGTTTATAAGAGGAGGAGGCGGTTTGGCCTTTGACCACCGGTTCGGTCTCGGCGATTTCGACCGTGACGCGCTGTGGCAATTCAAGGGCGATGGCGACACCGTCATAGGTTTTCAGATAGACTTTGATGCCATCGGTCAGGAAGGCTTTGTCGTCGCCGACAACATCGGGGTGCACCGCGAATTGTTCATAGGTGGTGGGTTCCATGAAGTGGAAGCCTTCGGTGTCTTCATAGAGGAAGTCGTATTCGCGCTCGTCGACATTGGCTTTTTCCACCATTTCCGTGGTGCGCCAGCGTTCGGCGACTTTGACGCCATCCGAGATGCGGCGCATATCGACCGAAGTGGTGGGGGTGCCTTTGCCGGGGTGGAAGTTTTCGGCTTTGAGCACGGCGTAGAGTTTGCCGTCCATCTCGACGACATTGCCTTTGCGGAGCGAGGAGGCGATGACTTTCACGTCTGTTTCCTTGTTCTTGGGAGGCCCCAAGGGTAAGGGGCGCGGATATATCGGGGTGGCTTTAGCCTATATGACGGGAAATCTCCAGATGGCTGATAAAAATAGCGCGGCGGCTTGGTGGCAGCCGGAACGGCATGCGGATCGGCGCGGGCTGTTGCTGGAGCGCAACCGGATTCAGGCGCGGATCAGGGCTTGGCTGGCAGAGCGCGACTTCATCGAGGTCGACCCTTCGGCGCTGGCGATTTCGCCGGGCAATGAGGCGCATCTGCACGGGTTTCGCACCGAGGCGATTGGCAATGACGGTCTGGGGCGGGCGATGTATCTGCACACCTCGCCCGAGTTTGCGATGAAAAAGCTGTTGGCGGCGGGCGAGCGGCGCATCGCCAGTTTCGCCCATGTCTGGCGCAACCGCGAGCGGGGGGCTTTGCACAGCCCCGAGTTTACCATGCTGGAGTGGTATCGGGTGGGCGAAAGCTATGAGGTTTTGATGGCCGATGTGATGGCCTTTTGCAGGCTGGCGGGTGGGGTGTTGCAGTTTCGCGGCGCGGTCTGTGACACGGGGTTGGAGCCTGAACGGCTGTCGGTGGCCGAGGCGTTTTTGCGCTATGCCGGGGTCGATCTGCTGGCGAGTATTTCACCCGATGGTGCGGTCTTGGCATCGGTTTTGCGCGGTGAGCTTGTGCGGGTGGGGCTGCGGGTGGCCGAGGATGACACCTGGTCGGATATGTTAAGCCGTGTCTTGGGCGAGTTGGTCGAGCCACATCTGGGCATGGGGCGGATCACGATTTTGGACGAATACCCCGCCGCCGAGGCTGCCTTGGCGCGGCGGCACCCGAGGGATGCACGGGTGGCCGAACGGTTCGAGGTTTATGCCTGCGGCGTGGAGCTTGCCAATGGCTTTGGCGAGTTGACCGATGCGGGCGAGCAGCGGCGGCGCTTTGGGGCCGAGATGGACGAAAAGGCCCGGGTTTATGGCGAGCGCTATCCTTTGGACGAAGATTTCCTAGCGGCATTGGAGATTATGCCGGCAGCGGCGGGAATTGCCTTGGGGTTTGACCGGCTGGTGATGCTGGCCACGGGGGCGCCGCGGATTGATGATGTGATCTGGGCGCCGGTGGCGGGGTGAGGGGGCTGCAAATAAGCCTAACTGGGCTTCGTGGCGCAGCATGGGATGCTGTGGTTTGGCGAGCGCAATTTGAACATTTTTTCGGATGGACTCCTGATCTTATAAAATAAGTTTATATCGGAAAGAGCTAATCAATGCTGGAACTTGGGCCAAATTGTGAGTGATGCGACAAAGATCTTCCGCCTGACTTATCGGATGCTCGTATCTGTTCTTACGAATGCACTTACTGTGCTGAATGTGTTGCAAACGTGGTTCATGATGTCTGCACAACAGTGGTGGTGGATTCGTTCCGCACCCTTGGATTGAAAAATCAGCCTGCAAGTGTCGTGCGCATTTGCTCAAATTGGATGCGCGATCAAATTGATGATCTGAGTTCCAGGCTGCGAGACCTGCCGCCTGCGTTGCGATAGGGTCAAGACCGACACCTCGCGTCTTTCATCGCGCCAGCGTACCGCGAGGAAGATGTGTAAACACTGATCCAGCAACCGCCCTAATTTTCGACCTTTCGCGGCGGGGGCGCATCGGCTAGGACTTGGGCATGAGATGGTCCATTCCGAACATATTGACGGTCTTGCGTCTGCTAGCGGCCCCGGGTGTGGCTGTGATGTTTTTGTATTTCGCGCGGCCCTTGGCGGATTGGTTTGCGCTGACGCTGTTTATTCTGGCGGCGATCACCGATTATTTCGACGGCTATCTGGCGCGGCTGTGGAAGCAGGAAAGCAAGTTTGGCGCGATGATGGACCCGATTGCCGATAAGGCGATGGTGGTGATCGCGATCATGGTGCTGACAGGCTATTCGGGGATGAACCCTTGGCTGATCTTGCCCGCGACGGTTATTCTGTTTCGCGAGGTTTTCGTCTCGGGTCTGCGCGAATTTCTTGGCGCTAAGGCTGGGCTTTTGCAGGTGACCAAGCTGGCGAAATGGAAAACCACGGCGCAGATGGTGGCGATTGCGGTGCTGTTTCTGGGCACCGGCTTGGAATATCTGAACGGCGTGAAAATGCACGGCATGACGCCGGATCAATATCTGGATGCGGTCTCGGCGGGCTTGGCCGACCCTGTGCGCGCCTGTGGCAAGCGCGATTGTGCCAGCCTTGCGGGCGATGTCGGGCTTGTGCTGATGTGGGTCGCGGCGGTGCTGACGGCGATCACGGGCTTGGATTATTTCCGCAAATCGTTGCCGCATTTGAAAGACGACACATGATCGAGGTGATCTATTTCGCTTGGCTGCGCGAACGCATCGGGGTGCCGCGCGAAAGCCTTCAGACCGCGGCGCTGACGGTCGCCGATTTGGTGGCAGAGTTGAGCGCGCGCGAAGAGCGCTATGCGCTGGCCTTTGGCGATCTGGCCTCGGTGCGGGTGGCCTTGGATCAAGAGCTTGCCGATTTTGCGGCACCGCTTGCGGGCGTGCGCGAGGTGGCGTTTTTTCCGCCGATGACCGGGGGCTGAATGCGGGTTGTCGTGCAAGCCGAGGCTTTTGACGCAGGCGCCGAGCTGAACGCCTTTTCGGCGCAGGCTGCGGGGGCGGGGGCGGTGGTCAGCTTTACCGGGCTGGTGCGCGACAATGGCGGCGCGCTGTCAATGATGGAGATCGAGCATTATCCCGGCATGACCGAAAAGGCGATTGCCGCGATGATGGATCAGGCCGCCGCGCGCTGGGCGCTGGTGGATGCGCTGGTGATCCACCGCTTTGGCAGGCTGGCGGGGGCGGATCCGATCATGATGGTGGCGGTGGCGTCTAAGCACCGGGTTGATGCCTTTGAAGCGGCCGAGTTTTTGATGGATTATCTGAAATCGCGCGCGCCGTTTTGGAAGAAAGAAATCTCGGCGACGGGTGGCGCATGGGTTGCGGCACGCGACGAGGATGAGGCCGCGCTCAAGCGCTGGTAAATTCATAAAGCCTCGGTCTGCGTAAAGATTCTGTTAACCAGCCTGTGGCAAGGTTGCGGCATGGAACAAAGCCCTTTGACCTCAGTTTATTTTACGGTTGCTCTGCGTCATGCGGGCGATGATCTTTTGGTTCTGGAACTGCCGCGCCTGCGGGCGGCGATGCAGCTGACCCAAGGCGAGCTGGCCTTTGTGATGCCGGCTTGGGTGGTTTTGCCGGATCATTTGCACTGCATTTGGCAGCTGCCTTCAGGGGATGCAGATTTCACAACCCGCTGGCGGCGGATCATGCGGCGGTTTGATGTCAGCTTGCCAAAAGGCCCGCGGCGGCTGGCACAGATTATGGGCGGCGAGCGCGGGATTTGGGCGCAAGATTTTCTGGCAGAACCGATTGGTTCAACGGGTGCTATGGCGCAGCGGATGGCAGATTTGGCGCAAGACCCCGCTCGCCATGGGCTGGTCGAGGATGCCGCCGATTGGCCGTTTTCGTCCTTTGCCCGCAGGGGCGATCTGGCTTTGGCTTAAACCTTGGAAGAGCCTTGCCAAAGGCCCTAACTTTGGGCAATTTGCGCGCAAGCCGTGGCGATGGCGTCGCCACAAGGGGTTCTGGGTCTGCCTTTGACCTTCTTCGCTTGCAGGGCAACCTGCTTTCGTCCTGCACGCCGGGACCTTTCGGGGTCTTGGCTGCTATCAGCCCGCCCCTTCTATGAGGTCTGAACCAATGACGGAACGTCCACAACAATACCGCTTTCACCAAGGCGACCGGATTTTGCCCTTTGCCGCCGAGGAATATGACGCGCGCCTTGAAGGCCTGCGCGATCTGATGGAGCTGCACGGCATTGACGCCTGCGTGTTCACCTCGATGCATAATATCGCCTATTACTCGGGGTTCTTGTACTGCTCCTTCGGGCGGCCCTATGGCTTGGTGGTGACACCGACGCAAAGTGTCACGATCTCGGCGGGTATTGATGCGGGCCAGCCATGGCGGCGCTGCCACGGCGATAACATCACCTATACCGATTGGCAGCGCGACAACTACTGGCGCGCGATCCTGTCGGTGACCGGCGAAGGCCGTGTGATCGGCTGCGAGGCGGATCATTTGACCATGGTGCAATCGGAAAAGCTGAACGCTTTTCTAAAGCCCAAGCGCGGCGTCGATGTTTCAGCGGGCACCATGCGGCAGCGGATGACGAAATCGCAGGCCGAACTGGACATCATTCGCCATGGCGCGGGCGTGGCCGATGTTGGCGGCTTTGCCATTCGCGAAGCGGTGCGCGAAGGCGCGCGCGAGCTGGACGTCGCGATGGCCGGTCGCAACGCGATGGAGCTGGAAATCGCCAAGCGCTTTCCAGATGCCGAATACCGCGACACTTGGGTGTGGTTCCAATCGGGCATCAACACCGATGGCGCGCATAACCCAGTAACCAGCCGTATCTTGCAGCGCGGGGATATCCTGAGCCTGAACACCTTCCCGATGATCTCGGGCTATTACACCGCCTTGGAACGCACGATGTTCGTGGGCGAGGTTGACGCCGCCAGCCGCCGGATTTGGGAGATCAACGTCGCCGCTCACGAGCTGGGCATGAGCCTTTTGAAGCCCGGCGCCTCTTGTGCTGAAGTGACGGCGCAGATCAACACCTTCTTTGAAGAGCATCAGGTGTTGAAGTATCGCACCTTTGGCTATGGCCATTCCTTCGGCGTTCTAAGCCATTACTACGGCCGCGAAGCTGGTCTGGAACTGCGCGAGGATATCGACACGGTGCTGGAACCCGGCATGGTAATCTCGATGGAGCCGATGCTGACGATTCCAGAGGGCGAGCCTGGGGCTGGCGGCTACCGCGAGCATGATATTTTGTTCATCACCGAAGATGGCAATGAAGATATCACCAAATACCCCTACGGCCCCGATTTCAACGTCGTTGGCTAAGGCAAAACCCGCTAAAACTGACCCCTGCAGGCAACTGCGGGGGCTTTTCTTTTTGCGACATTTCAGCGGGGGTTGACGGCAAGGGCTGCGGTCGCGCTAGGTGCTTTAATGTTTTTCTAACCCGAGTCATCCCTGTGCAAAACTCTCTTTTCCGCGTTCTAGGACTTCTGTCTGTGTCACTTTTGGCGGGCTGCGCTGCGCCAAAGCCTGTCGAGGAACCGCCGGCGCCGCTTGTGGTGGCGGGCTATGAGGCGGTTGAGGACAATGGCTTTTTGATTGAGGCGGTCAATCCTGAGCTGCTGAAGGAAGGCCGCGCAAGAACCGAGGTGGATTACGCAGGCGACGAGGCGCCGGGCACCATCGTCATCGACACCTTTTCACGCAAGCTTTATCTGGTGCAAGAGGGCGGTCGTGCCCTGCGCTATGGCATCGCAGTCGGGCGCGAGGGCTTGGGCTTTCGTGGCACGGGTGTGATTTCGCGCAAGGTCGAGTGGCCGTCTTGGCAGCCGACGCAGAATATGCTGACCACACGGCCCGATCTTTATGCCGAATACGCTGGTGGGTTGCAGGGCGGCTTGGACAATCCTTTGGGCGCGCGGGCGCTGTATTTGTATCGCAATGGCCGCGATACCTATTTCCGCATTCACGGCACCATTCAGAACGAATCGATTGGCCATGCCACCTCGGCTGGTTGTATTCGGCTGTTTAACCAAGATGCGATTGATCTTTATAATCGCACCGATATGGGCACCAAAGTAAAGGTGCGCAGCTTGGAAGAAAGTCTTGCCGCCGATGGCCCGCAGATGGACGACGCTTGGGGCCGTGCGGTGCCTGACACGCCAGAAAACGTGGCCCAAAAGGAAATTGATCTGCAAACCATTTCCGCCCAAGAAGCCGCCAAGCAAGAGGCAGAAGCCGCAGCCACCGCAGAGGCCGAAAAAGCCGCTGCCAAGGCCGAGAAAAAACGTCTGGCACGCTGCCGGAACAAAGGCATCAGCGCTGACGATTGCCCGTTTGAACAGACCTGATCGCAGGCTTGCATTGCATCATACGGCCCCGCCTTACCGCGGGGCCGTTTTGCTTTAGGATCGGATCACATAGTCTTTCAACGTAGTTTCGACCACCTGCCAAGTGCCTTCAAAGCCGGGGCGGATGATGAAACGATCGCCCGCGCGCAGATGTGTGGCTTGGCCTGCGGCATCGGTTAGAATCGAATGGCCTTGGTGAATGTAGATATATTCCCACTCGGCATAAGACACTTTCCAAGTGCCGGGGGTGGATTGCCACATGCCGCAATAAAGACCGGCGTCATCTTCGATGTTCCAAGTGCTATGCACCGGATCGCCGGCGATCAGGCTCTCGGCATCGGGGCGGGTGATCTCGACGGGGGTCGAGTCTTGACTGACGCGGTGTAACAGGCTCATCGGTTTGTCCTTTGGTGGCTTTGTCCGCAGTTGCGCGTGAAGCGCGGGCTGGGTCAAGCAGGTTCGGCGCTGCAATGCAGCGTAACGAACTTGCTGTTGCGACGGGTCTGTGTCCATATGCGCGACAGAATGTTAACAGCGGAGCCTGCCACATGAGTGCCACCTCTACGATGCGCGTGGTCCTGCCGCCCGATATTCGGGCGCGCAAAGGGCAGCTGCCTTTGGTGGTGCTGACCGCCTATACCACGCCGGGCGCGCGCTTGGTTGATGCGCATTGCGACATTGCCTTGGTGGGCGATTCGGTCGGGATGGTGTTGCACGGCATGCCCAGCACTTTGGGCGTGACGCTAGAGATGATGATTATGCACGGATGTGCGGTCGTCAAAGGCTTGTCAAAGGCAATGGCTGTGATCGACATGCCGTTTGGGTCGTATGAGGAAAGTCCGCAGCAGGCCTTTCGCAATGCCTCCCGACTGATCGCCGAAACCGGCGCGCCTGCGGTCAAGCTGGAAGGCGGCGTGCATATGGCTGAAACCATTGCCTTTTTGACCAAGCGCGGCGTTCCAGTGATGGCGCATATTGGTCTGACGCCGCAGGCGGTGAACACGCTTGGCGGCTATAAGGTGGTCGGGCGTGATGCCGATGCCGCAAGCGTGATGGCCGATGCGCTTGCAGTCGAGGCGGCGGGAGCTTTTTCGGTGGTGCTGGAAAAGGTGCCGATGGGGCTTGCTGGTCAAGTCACCAAGGCCCTGAACATTCCGACAATAGGCATCGGGGCTGGGGTCGATTGCGACGGGCAGGTTCTGGTGCTGGACGATATGCTGGGCCTGTTCACCGATTTTCGGCCAAAATTCGTCAAACGCTATGCCGAATTGGGCGCTTTGGCCGATCACGCGATTGCCGATTACGCCGCAGAGGTACGCGCGCGCAGCTTTCCTGCCGCCGAGCATAGCTTTGCCGATGTGCTGAAGGGCAAGCAATCTTGACCCAAATTATTCGGACGGTAGCCGATCTGCGCGCCTTGGTGCGCGGCTGGAAAGCGGCGGGCGATGTCGTGGGGGTGGTGCCAACCATGGGCGCGCTGCACGAAGGCCATTTAAGCCTTGCCCGCGCCGCCAAGGCCGATTGCGCGCGGGTGATCGTGACAATTTTCGTCAATCCAAAGCAATTCAACAACCCTGATGATCTGACCAAATATCCGCGCACCGAAGCGGCCGACGCGGATCTTTTGCGCCCCCTGGGCGTCGATGTGATCTTTGCGCCAAGTCCAGACGAGGTCTATCCGTCAGGCTTTGCCACAGCGGTCACAATGGCGGGTGTGGCCCAGCCCTTGGAAGGCGCGCTGCGGCCAGGGCATTTTGATGGGGTGGCAACTGTGGTGGCCAAGCTGTTTGGCATGACGATGGCCGATCGCGGCTATTTCGGCCAGAAGGATTGGCAGCAGCTGCAAGTGGTTAAGCGGCTGGTGCGCGATCTGAACATTCCGGTCTGGGTGGTGGGTTGCGAAACCATCCGCGAGGCAGACGGGCTGGCGATGTCGTCGCGCAACGCACAGCTGTCCATCGCCGGCCGCGCGATTGCGCCGGCGCTGTTTGTGGCGATGACGCGGGCGGCTGCGGCGCTGCGTGCAGGCGATGCGACGGCGCTGGCAACCTGCCAAACCGAGGTGCTGGCCGCGGGCTTCGAGCGCGTTGAATATATCGAGCTGCGCGATGCCAGCAGTCTGGACCCAGCCGAGGGCTTGGACCGTCCGCTTCGGCTGTTGGCAGCGGCTTGGTTGCAGGGTGTGCGGCTGATCGACAACATTCCTCTGTGATCTTTTGCCAATAAAGCTTGGCGAAACGCTTGGTTTTCGGCAAGCTGATTGAAGTTAAGACAGGACAAGCGCGAAATTTTCGCGGCGGGGTGATGTAAAACCGCGTTACATACTTATATCTTCTGAGCGTTTTTACCGGAGGCACCGATGGCCAATTTCGACACCCAGATTAAACAAAGCCAAGCGCAGGTTGCCGAAGCTCAGGCCAAGATCTCGCGGATCACCGGCCAGATCGAGGCGGCGCAGTCAAAGCTGGCGACCCCCGACGCAGTGGTGGATATCGAAACGGCGACGCTCGAGGATGTGCACAAACACACCGATCTGATGAATGCCAATATCGCCGAGCTTATCATGGGGCTGGATGATGTCACGGCGGGTTTCTCGAAAGATTTCAGCGAGATGCGCAGCAAGACCGGTACCGAACGTTTTGTCGGCATCTTCTCTTCAGCGAAATCTGAATCGATGCGGCAAGAGCGGATGCGCAGGGCCTCGATTGATGCAAAATTGCAGGATTTGATCGGAAAATCCGATGTGATCGTCAAGCTTTTGCAGGGTCAGCTGGATCTTTTGAACGGGCAAAAAGCCAAGGTCGAGACCAATCTGGGCAGCACCCTCACCGAGCGCGAAGTTGCCGTGCAGACGCTAGAGGCGGTGCGCGCCGAGGTGACGGCCTTGGACCCCAAGATCATCGAGTTAGAGAATAAAATCAGCGTCGAGATGGACGCCACCGCACGCACCAAGCTTGAAACCGAGCTTGCCGGTCTGAACGCGCGCTACAACGCGCTGGTGCAGGACGAACAGGTGCAATTGGCGAAATCGCAGACCTTGGAGCGCTATATTGAAAAAGGCAAAACTTGGCTCGACAGCCTGACCAATCAGGCCGCGACGCAATTGGTTTTGATCAATAAACTGCAAACCGACACCAAGCAGCGCGTGGTGCTTTATGACGCCCTGACCAGCAGTCTGAAAACTGCGCAGCAGCAAGAGGTCGCGCATCGGATCAACGAAATTGGCGTGAAAACTGACCAAGAAGCACAGGTTGCGATGGCGGCTATCGGCTCGGCGACCAATGCCAAAATGGCCGATATGCTGGAGGCGCACGAAGGCCAGATGGTCTTTGCCCGCGATGTCTTGGCACAAAAGGCCAAGGCAGATGAACGCTTTGCGCGCCGCTTTGCCAAGATTGTCGAGAAGCACGACAAGAATGCGTATGGCGAATGACCTTTCGTGAGCAAACCCGCTGGTGTTGGATCTGGGCGCTGGCATTGACGCTTTTGCTGGTGTTGTTCTTTGCCGGTGCCGAACTGATGCCGCATCACCTTGCGCATATGTTCGAGATTTTGACCTGGCTGATCGGCTTTGAATTGCTGTTGTTCGTGGGCCTTGGCGGTCTGCTGCGGCCGGCGATGAAATGGGTCTATCATCGCTTATGTGATGAAAGCGCGCTTTGGCGTGGCCTGGCGACTTTGCCGGGGCTGCGGCTTTGGTTCTGGCTGACCGCCAAAGGCGCGGACCGCGATGCCTAAGACAGCGCTGACCGATGACCACCAAGAGCTGTATGACGGCCCCACCGCGCGGCGCTATTTTGCCAAATTTGAGCGGATCACCGGACATCTTTTGCGCGTGACAGGCGAGGTCGAGGCCGAAGGCCAGTTGACCCGCACCGAGGCGCGAATTTTGGGGCGCTATCTGACCGCGCTGACCGGAACCTTTCGCGCGCTCAGTTACAAATATCTGATGACGGGGCGCAGCGAGGGCAGCGCAAGCCTGACCTTTGATCGCCACGAAAGCGGCTTTCCGGTGGCGCAAGAGCTGATGATGATGGCGCTGGACGCCGCTCAGGTGCAAAAGCATTTGGGCGGTATGGCCTCGACTGCCGAGCTGAAAGACCGGATGGTGCGGCAGATCTTGCGCGATTTGACCGTGCCGGTGCAGCTGCAATTTGCCCTCGCGCAGCGGCTTTATTACGAGGCTTTGGCGCTTGCGGTGGATCAGGCTGGCGGCATCTTTTGGCCTAAGAACGACCCCGATGTGCAGTTCATCCGCGAGCTGCCGGGGCGGCGGCATTTTCTGTTGCATTGGGCGGTTTATGACACGCAGCTGAACCTGCCGGTGGTCTATCTGATGGATGTGGAAGATAGCGGCAAAAAGCCTCTGCCGCGGGATGATCGCCGCTGGCCCATGGTGCAGGCGCATCTGATGGCGCAATCGGCGATGGGGCTGAAACTGCTGACCATCGCGCAGGGGTTTGACAAAGATTTCAGCGGCTTGCACCCAAAGCGGCTGCGCCGGATGACGCTTGGCCCGATGTATAGCCATGATTTCACTCTGCAATCGGGGCCGATTTCGCAGGTGCTGTCAGATGCCAAGGCCGCTGATGGTGACGATTGGGCCTTGGTTTGGACGGTCGAGGATCTGCTGTCTGAGCGCGAGGAAGAGGTCAAAGAGGGTTGGTTTTCCAGCGCCGAACGGCAGGTCTTCAAGCTGGACGCCTTCGCGCCCGACAGCGGCCTTTCGCGGATGGACCGCATGGTGATCCTGCCCGAGCGGCCCTATCAGGTCTTGGCCGAGCTGAACCAACCGGGCCTGCGCGATCTGCGAAAGTTTGTGGTGGGGGCAAGTGGGCAGATCTTGCCCGCGCGCTGAAAGGAGAGGGCGATGACAGCTGGGCGTGACGCGATGGAGCTGCGCGAAGAGGATATTCGCCGCCACTATGACGCGGCTTTGGCGCTGCTGACGGGGTTTGACCACGCGCCGCGACTGGCCAAGCCGGTCGAAGCCGCGCGGGCGCCCGAACGCTCGGCTGGGCTTGGCACGCGGCCGATGTTTCGCGCCACCACGCCGGGTTTGGTGACGCGGCCCACGGCGCGGGCGGGGTCGGTGCGGCTGATCGAACGGGTCGAGGCTTTGGCCGATGGCTTGCTCTCACCCAGCCTTGCGGCCGCGCTACAGGCTTTGCGGCGCGGCTTGGCGATTGCGGCGGCGATGGGGGAAAGCTTTGGCCAAGACTCGGGTCTGGCCGAGCTGAAAACCGCCAATCTGCAAGGCCGCCTGCCCGAGCTGCGCCGCGCCGAATTTGCCGATCTGCTGGCCGCAGAGGCTTTGGTGCAGATGCATGTCTTTGCCAATGCCACCGCGTTTTTGCTGGCCCCACATCTAAATGCGCTGACGGTCGAGGTGGGCACGGTGGAAGAGGTGCTGACCGATAACGCGCCGCTCGCCCTGCAAGGCGTGCTGTGGGAATTGGACCAGGATATTGCGGTTCTGGCGGGCGATGCGCCGCGGCTTTTGGCAGTGATTGCGGCCTTTTGCGAGGCGCTGATGGCCCGCGTTGCCCTGCGCGCACAAGAGGCTCTGCGCACGCAGGCCTTCACCTCGGGAGCATGGCGGATCGAGGCGGACGGGCTCTCGCTTGCAGGATTTACCCCGGCGCGTGCGGCAAAAGCGGCTGCGCTGACCATGCAGTTCAAAAAACCCGCCGAGGTGGTGGGCAATCATATCGCCAAGGCGCAAAGCCTGCGCTTGGCAAAGATGCTGATGGCCTATGATTTCAAGCGCAAGCTGAACCCCTTTGCCGAACTGGGCGGGTTTATCTTTACCTTTATGGGCGACGGCAAACCGGGCACGGGCAAGACCACGCTTATTCAAATGATGGCTGGATTGTTGAATGATTACTGCAAGGTAGCGGGCTATCCCTTTCGCTATCAGAACTTTTCGATTGATCAGATCGACAGCTATCAGGGCAAATCCGGGCAGAACGCCAAGGCCTTTATCAGCGCGATCCTTGATCCTTCGGTGATTGGTTTTGGCACCATCGACGACATCGACCAAGTTGCCGGCAAGCGCGGTGACAGGCAGTCTTCGGCGGGCCAGCAAGAGGTGACGGCGGTGTTCATGGCGGCCTTTGCGGGGGCCGAAACCGTGGTGCGCGGCAATTGCAGCTTTGGCATGTTCTCGAATTATCCCGAAAACGTCGATGATGCCCTGCGGCAGCGGGCGGGGGCGCGGTTTTTGGTGGATGGGCCGCAAAGCCGCGAGGATTACGTTGATATTCTGGCGCTTTTGCTGGGCAAAAACCACGCGATTCCGCTGGGCGATCATGCCCTCTTTGCCGCGCAAGAGATCAAGCGCGCGGTTGCCGCCAGCTATGAGGGCCACGCGAAACCGCAAGAGGAAGGGCTGCTGCGGGTCTGGGATCAGCTGCGGCGCGATCTGGGCCCGCTGGACACTTTGGCGAAACTTGGCGCCTATCTGAAGGCAATTCAGCAGGCCGATCAACGCTTTACCGGTCGTGCGATCAAGAATATCACCGATGCCGTCAAGGTGCGGGCGATGGATTTTGATCTGCCAGACGAATGGATGGAGGTGCCCGATCTCTTTCTGTTCAAGCCCTATGATGAAAAGCTGGCGATGATCAAAGCGCTGATGACGCCGATCAGCCTTGAGATGGTGGTGCAGGAAATCAACCGCTATGCCGATTCCGAATTTCGCTATGCGGATACGTCGAACGAAGCGGCGGTTCAGGCGATGGTGCGGGATTTTGCCCGCCAAGAAGAGGCCAAGCGGCGGTTTTTGGAGGCGCGGGGATGAAGCGCCTGATCGAAAAGGGCCTGATGTTTGGCAATCTGATCGAGGTATCGTCGCCGCAATTGGTCGAGCGCTATAACCGCGCGTTAAAGGCGCTGACCGGCAAAGAAACCGCGCTTTCGGATTTTCACATCGACATTTCAGGCTTTAGCCCCGAGATTGGCGACGAATTCGGCGACAGGCTTTATCTGAACCCGCATGGATGTAACCGCCAGTTCATATTGCTGACCACCAGCCAGAAAACCGCGCCGCTGCTGCATATCAAATTCTCGACCAGTCGCGATATTTTGCAGCGCTTCATAGCGGCGAATGAACGGCAATTGTTCGCGCTGACCGCCCAAGATGCCGTGATTGGAGAATTGGCGAATTCGGTCTACGAGATGTCTAGCCCTCTGAAACTGCTGGATATTCGCAAGGTGACGGTCGAGGCTGACACCATCGGCGGCCATGTTGCCGTTGCCAATCAGCTGGGCGGCTTGATCGAGCGCTTTCGCTCCGAGCCTGACGGCTGGCGCGATGATGATCTGATCGCGCAGATGATCGCTTTGGCGAAAAAGACCGGCGATGTCACAAGGGTGCCGATCAGCCTGCCAGCCATGTGCTTTGAACAGCCCAGTTTCTGGACGGCGCATTTCGGCGGCGTCTATGTTTTTGGCGATACGCCGGTGCCTGCGGTGATTTCGGTGCTGCCGCGTGCGACTTTGGCGGCGCTGCCGAAGATTAAGGTGATGGATCTGGGCCAGCGCAATGCGATTGCTGAATGGATGGTCACAAACGCCTTGGTCGAGCCGATTGTGCAGGCGCGCGGCATGGATGCGGGTGCGGTTTTGCGGCAAAAGATGGATTTTATCTTGGTTGATGCCGCCGATGCCCTTGGCCTTGATCTGGGCGATGCGCGGCGGACCGAGTTGCGCAAGATCGCGCAGCGATTGGGCGATGCGCTGCCCCCGGCGTTTTTGGGGCTGGCCGCGCTTTTGCGCTGGGTCGAGCGGGCCGGACCTTGGCCGCAGCTTACCTCCGAGCATCCTGCCTATTTTTACACCCTGCGCGCGGCGGCTGGGCCGCAGCGTGATCTGGTCAATATGTTGCTGGCCGAGCTTGCGCCGATGGATGTGCGGCAGATGTTCATCACCCATAAGGAATTATTTTACGCAAGCTACGCCACTTGGTCCGAGAAAAAGCGGCGCTATGTGGCGGATTTTCTGGAACGCGAGTATAAGGTCGATGCGCAGGGCGCGCGCGCGGCCTTGTTTGGGCCAGAGCCGTCGATGGACGCGCGGCATCAACTGCCCCATGTTGCGCGCGATCTGGGTCAGATCGTCGGGCCTTGGGGCGCGGTAAAGCGAGGCAAGCTATGATCGGGATTGTACGTTTGGCGGTTTTCGGCTTTGTGGCCCTGACGCTGCTGTATTTTCTGATTTCGACCTATTCGCGTTCGGTGCGGCGCGAATGGCTGGAAAAAACTTTTGACGCTGGTGGCATCGAAGGCACGCGCGAGGCCTATATCGAGGCGGGCATGCAGGCCTACCAACATGGGCTGCGGCGGCGCTTGCTGTGGTTGGTTTATATCCTTCCCACGGCGGTTGTGGCGGCAACGATCTATTTTGTGAACTTTCAGTAAGGAAACGATGCAATGAATAAGCTTAAATGGAGCCTGCGCCTGACGGTGCTGCTGATCGTGGGGCTGTTTTTGCATTACACCTTGCCGCAGCACGATATTGTGCGGATCACCAATACCTACAATCGGCTGACCACGGTTGGCAGTGAGAATTCTTGGGCCTATGCCTCGCCCGACAGTGGCACCGCCGAAAGCGGCACTACCCGCGACATTCGATTTATCGAAGCCGCTTATCCAGATGGGTCGGTGATCGTCTATCGCAATGAAGACACCGGCTGGGTCTGGCCGCCCTATTTCAAATATGACAGCTCGAATTTGCAGGCGCAGGCGGGCAATCTGAAATCCTTGGCCTCGGCACCAACTTGGGTTTCGGTGACGCATTACGGCTGGCGCTTTGCGTTTTTGTCGATTTATCCCAATGCGATAGGGGTGAAAGAGGTCGCAGGCCCTGATGTGCGGATCATCCCTTATGTGCCGATCATCGTGCTGCTGCTGTTGGCTTTTGGCTATGTGATGTTGCGGCGGATGTGGGCGCAGTTTCTAGAGCGCACGGTCGAACCCGCCATGGCCGAAGTTGAAGAAACTTGGGACGGTGTTGAGGCGCGTGCAGACCTTGCCTCGACCAAGGCCAAGGGCGTGATGGGGCGCATTGGGGTGTGGTTCGGCAGCTGGCGGGCCAAGAAATAGGCCGCAGCAAACAATACCGCGCGGCGCCTTTGCACCGCGCGGTTTGATTTATCCGCGCAGCGCGCCGCCGGTGGCTTTGCTGACCTTGTCGATGATCTTGGCAGAGACGGCTTCGATATCGGCATCGGTCAGGGTCTTGTCGGTGGGTTGCAACCGCACCGTCAGCGCGATGGACTTTTTGCCAGCGCCCATCTGTGCTTCCGCCTTTGCCCCGATGAACTGATCGAAAATCCGCACCTCGGCGATCAGCGCTTTGTCGGCCCCAGCGGCCGCGTTCACCGCCGTTAGGGCCTCGACGCCCGCATCGACAACGAAAGCAAAGTCACGCTCGACCGCTTGCAGATCCGACAGCACCAGCGCCGGTTTGGTTGGAGTTTTCACCTTGGCAAAGGGGATATTGGCGACCAGAACCGTGAAGGCAACCGCAGGGCCTTTGACATCCATCGCCGCAAGGATCTTTGGATGCACCTCGCCAAAGCTGGCCATCACATTTGGCCCCAGACCGATCACGCCAGAGCGACCGGGGTGCCACCAAGCGGCGGTTTTGCGGTTGATCTGCACGCGGGCGGGGGCACCAAGGGCTGCCAGCACTGCCTCGACATCGGCCTTTGCATCATAGACGTCGTTCATCCGCCGCGCGCCATGTGGATCGCGCGCAGCCGTGGCACCGATCAGCAGGCCGGTGGCTTGCAGATGCTGCTCGCCGGGTTCGCCGCCGTGAAAGACCGGGCCCACTTCGAACAGCGCCATATCCATAAAGCCACGGGCTTGGTTGCGCGCCGCTGCGCGCAGCAGGCCTGGCAGCAGATCGGGGCGCATATGCGTCATCTCGGACGAGATCGGGTTGTCAACGCGCAGCGCATCAGCACCGCCGCCAAACAGGCTTGCGCCGGTCTGATCGATAAAGCTGTAGGTGACGCATTCGTTATAGCCAAGCGCCGCGATGGTGCGGCGGGCCAAACGCTCGCGCACTTGCAAGGGCGTCAGGATCGGACGCGGCACGCCTGCCACCAGTCGCGGCAGCGGGGTGCCGACAAGCTTGGTCAGGCTGGCGATGCGGGCGACTTCTTCGACCAGATCGGCCTCGCCCAAGATGTCGGGGCGCCAGGACGGCGGGCTTGCCATATCGCCGTTCAGGGTGAAGCCAAGCGCTTGCAAGGTGCGGCGCTGCTCGGCTTCGGGGATGTCCATGCCAACAAGGCTGATCACGCGCGCGGGCTTAAGCTGATAGGCGCGGCTGGTGTCTTTGGCAGCACCATCTTCGGCCAGATCAGAGGCTTCGCCACCACAAAGATCAAGGATCATCTGGGTCGCCAGATCAAGCCCATCAAGGCTAAAGGCCGGGTCAACGCCGCGTTCAAAGCGATAGCGCGCATCCGAGTTGATCTTCAGCGCGCGGCCTGTGGCAGCGATGGTGATCGGATCCCAATAGGCGGATTCGACGAAGACATCCGTGGTCTCGGGCGTGCAGCCAGAGGCTTCGCCGCCCATGATACCGGCCAAGGATTCAACGCCCTGATCGTCGGAAATCGCCATTTGCCCTGCGCGCAGGCTATAGGTCTTGCCGTCCAGCGCCAGAAACTCTTCGCCCCCAACTGCCGCGTGAATGCGCAGTTTGCCCTGCACCTTGCCTGCGTCAAACACATGCAACGGGCGGTTCAGGCCAAAGGTGAAATAGTTGGTGATATCAACAAGCGTCGAGATCGGCCGCAGCCCAATCGCCTTAAGCCGTGCTTGCAGCCAATCTGGCGACGGCCCGTTCTTGACGCCGCGGATGGTGCGGCCTGCGAAATGCGGGCAGCCTTTGGTTTTCAGATCGGCGCTGATTTCCACCTGCACGGGGCTGGCAAAGCCGCCCTTGATCACCGGGATCGGCAGCGGTTTCAGCGTGCCAAGACCGCGTGCGGCCAGATCACGCGCCACACCGCGCACGCCCAAAGCATCGGGACGGTTCGGAGTGATCTTGATATGGATCATCGGGTCAGCCAGCGCGGGGCGATTTTTCGCCAACCAATCGGCGAATTTCTCGCCAATCTCGCCCGAGGGCAGCTCGATAATGCCGTTATGTTCGTCCGACAGCTCTAGCTCGCGTTCAGAGGCCATCATGCCATGCGATTCAACGCCACGGATTTTGCCGATGCCCAGCGTCACATCAATGCCCGGCACATAGTCGCCGGGTTTGCACAAGACCACGGTGATGCCTTCGCGGGCATTGGGTGCGCCGCAAACGATCTGCTTTTCACCCTCATCCGTCATCACACGGCAGACGCGCAGCTTGTCGGCGTCTGGGTGCTTTTCGGCATGGATCACACGAGCCAGCGTAAAGGGGGCCAGTTTTGCCAGCGGATTCACCACCTCTTCCACCTCTAGCCCCAGATCGGTCAGAGCATAGAGGATGTCTTCCAGCGAAGACGTCGTTTCAAGGTGATCTTTCAGCCAAGACAGGGTGAATTTCATAGCGCAGCCCTTCGGAATTACTTGGGCTTGGGATTAGCGCATTGGGGCGCAAAGGGGAAGCGGCCTGCGGTCGAAATGCTGTGGGGTTTCCGAGCTAGAAACAGCTTGTCGCGCAAAAACCGCATCAAATGCCATAATCTGCCATGTGATTTGAGCTATAGCGACAAAATGGCTCTGATAACGCTCGAGATCCCCAAAGACATGCGCCGCAGCGAGGCGGTAAGACTTTGCATTTTGCTTGGTCTGACCGTCTTGCTGTTTCTAAAGCTTGGCGTATTTGTCTAGAGCAGGGGCTTAGGCCGACAACCCGCCAGCAAGATCCGGCATATCCAGCGCTGCAAAGCCGTAATGGCGCAGCCAGCGTAGATCGCTTTCAAAAAACGCGCGCAGATCGGGGATGCCGTATTTCAGCATAGCAATGCGGTCGATGCCCATGCCAAAGGCAAAGCCTTGCCATTCATCGGGGTTCACACCGGCTGCGGCCAGCACTTTGGGGTGAACCATGCCCGAGCCAAGGATTTCCATCCATTTGTCGCCCTCGCCAATGCGCAGCTGACCGCCAACATTGGAATAACGGATATCAACTTCGGCAGAGGGTTCGGTAAAGGGGAAGTGGCTGGCACGAAAGCGCAGCTCGACCTTATCAACCTCGAAAAAGGCGCGGCAGAATTCCTCCAGCGTCCATTTCAGATTGGCCATGCTGATGTCGCGGCCAATCGCAAGACCTTCGACCTGATGGAACATCGGGGTATGGGTTTGGTCCATATCCATGCGGTAGACGCGACCGGGAGCAATCACCCGGATCGGCGCGCCCTGTTCGGTCATGGCGCGAATCTGCACCGGGCTGGTATGGGTGCGCAAGACATGCGGCGGGCGCAGATCGCCCTCGGCACGGTGCATAAAGAAGGTGTCGTGTTCCTGCCGCGCGGGGTGCTCGGGCGGGATGTTCAGCGCGTCAAAGTTATACCAGTCTGATTCGATCTGCGGACCTTCGGCGACGGCAAAGCCCATATCGGCAAAGATCGCGGTCAGCTCTTCCATCACTTGGCTGACGGGGTGGATGGTGCCCTGACGGCGTGGGCGCGCGGGCAGGGTGACGTCCAACCACTCCGAGCGCAGGCGCGCGTCAAGGGCGGCATCGCCAAGCGCTGCCTTTTTGGCGCGCAGAGCGGCGTCGATCTCGTCTTTCAGCACGTTCAGCATCGCGCCTGCGGCTTTGCGCGCGTCGGGGTCCATTTTGCCCAGAGCCGACATCAGCGCCGAAATCTCGCCCTTTTTGCCAAGGGCGGCAAGGCGCAGCTCTTCCAGACCGGCTTCATCGCCGATATTGGCAATGGCGACCAGATATTTGGCCTTAAGATCGTCTAACCCGTCCATGACAGTCTCCGAATTCGTGCCGTTTGGTGCTAACGGCAAGGGCGCGCGGATGCAAGTGGTCGGCAAAATCGCAGAACGAATAAGCGCGAAAGACCCTGCGCCGCGCAATAAAAAAGGCCCCGCAAAAGCAGGGCCTTTTCTTTAGATCAGCTTGAAATCAAGCAGCCAGAGCGGCTTTGGCCTGAGCTGCGATGGCGTTAAACGCCTCGGGCTCGTGCACGGCCAGATCGGCCAGAACCTTACGGTCCACCTCGATGCCAGCTTTCGCCAGACCGTTGATGAAACGCGAGTATGTGAACTCGATGTCGAACAGACGCACGGCAGCGTTGATCCGCTGGATCCACAAAGCGCGGAAGTTGCGCTTGCGGTTCTTACGGTCGCGCGTTGCATACTGCTGGGCCTTATCAACGGCCTGAGTAGCTGTGCGGAAGTTCGTGGAGCGGGCGGCGTAATAGCCAGCCGCCTTCTTGATCACCTTGCGGTGACGGGCGTGGGTAACGACGCCAGATTTAACGCGGGACATCTAAGCTCTCCTTACCGGTCGTATGGCATGTATTTTTTGACGATTTTCGCATCGGATGCGCAAAGGATCATGGTCCCCGTCGCGTCACGAATGAACTTCGTCGTGCGTTTGATCATGCCGTGGCGTTTGCCGGCAACGCCAGCTTTTACACGACCGGAAGCAGTGAAGCTGAAACGCTTCTTCGCCGCCGACTTGGTCTTCATCTTGGGCATTTCCATCTCCATGGTTGCAGGCAATGCTTGGCATGCCACGTTGGCCAGCATCGCGGGGTATTCGAGTGGTCCCTATAGGCGCGCCAGCCCAGGGGTGCAAGCGGATTCTGGCCGCAGTTTACCGGATGATGCCCGCAATCACCCGCGTCACAGCATGCGGTATATCCGCAAAGCGATAGCCGCCTGGTTTTTGCGTTAGCGCCACGACCAGCAGGACGCCACCGATCATCATCATGATAGCCGCCGACCGAGGCGGGCGGCTATCAACATAGGCAGAGAACATCGGGGGTATCGCCAAGACACAGATCGCAAGACTAAGAACCAGAATCTGATCGTACACCATGGCAATACCCTTTACTCAAAGAGTTAAAGCTTATTCTGGGTCTACCCGCGAAATCAACCGTTCATCACAAGGCGCCACACGCAGGATATTGGTTGTGCCTTTGACGTTAAAAGGCACACCTGCGGTCACAACGATCTGATCTTCGACTTCGGCAAAGCCATCGCGGCGCGCAGCACCAATGGCAGCCAAAACGGCGCCCTTAAAGCGGTCTTGCGGTTCGGTAATGGCGCAATGCGCGCCCCATGTCAGCGCAAGCCTGCGGGCGGTCGACATCAGCGGCGTCAGCGCAATGATCGGCACCTGTGGCCGTTCGCGCGCCACAAGGCTGGCAGTTTCGCCGCTTTGGGTAAAGCAAGCGATGGCCTTGATGTTGGTAGCTTCGGCGATTTCACGCGCGGCGGCAACGATGCCGTCGGCAATGGTTTCGCGTCGCACAACGCGGCTGGCTTCGATCACCTGACGATAGGTCGGGTCTTTTTCGACCGACATCGCCACGTTGTTCATCGTGGTGACGGCTTCGATCGGGAATTTGCCCGCAGCCGATTCGGCCGAAAGCATGATCGCATCCGCGCCTTCATAAATGGCGGTTGCCACATCCGAGACTTCGGCGCGGGTTGGCACCGGCGCTTCGATCATCGATTCGAGCATCTGGGTCGCAACGATCACAGGCTTTGCCGCAGCGCGCGCGCCGCGCACCAAACGTTTCTGGATCGGCGGCACCGAGGTGACGGGCAATTCAACGCCCAGATCGCCGCGTGCCACCATGATGCCGTCAGAGACCTGCAAAATCGCGTCATAGGCTTTGACAGCCGCAGGCTTTTCGATTTTCGACAGAATCGCGGCGCGGCCTTTGGCCAACTGACGCGCTTCGATCACATCTTCGGGGCGCTGCACGAAGGACAAAGCCAGCCAATCGACACCCAATTCGCAAGCGAATTCAAGGTCATCGCGGTCTTTTGCCGAAAGCGCTGCCAAGGGCAGAACCACATCCGGCACGTTCACGCCCTTGCGGTTGGAAATTACGCCGCCGACTTCGACCACGCAGTTGGCAAAGTCTTTGCCGCAGTCTTTGACCCGCAGACGGATCTTGCCGTCGTTGACCAAAAGGCTAGAGCCAGCCTCAAGAGCGGCAAAAATCTCGGGGTGCGGCAGTTGCACGCGGGTTGCGTCGCCGGGGGCGGCTGCAAGATCCATGCGGAACTCTGCGCCGATCACCAGATCTTCGCCCTCTGGCTTGGCAAAGGTGCCAACGCGCAGTTTAGGGCCCTGAAGATCGGCCAAAATGGCGATGGGGCGACCCACATCCGCCTCGACCTGCCGAATAATGGCGTGGCGGGCTGCCTGTTCGGCATGGGTGCCATGGCTCATGTTCAAGCGGAACACATCGGCCCCCGCCTCGAACAAAGCGCGGATCATCTTATAGTCGCTGGAAGCTGGGCCCAAAGTGGCCACGATCTTAACATTCCGAAGGCGTCTCATGCCTTGTTCCTTTTCGTCGCGTTCAATTTCTTTGGTGGGCCGAGGGTCTTATGGCCCAATACCGATTGCGGGGCAACTGGCGCTGTGTTGCATTGCAGCATAAAGATGAAATCATAAGATAGTGTGACGGCGGCTGAGGCGGGGAAACATGGCATTCACGGTGGAAGGAACAGAGCGGGCGGGTCGGTGGCTGGTGACGGTTGATCATGCGACCAACCGCGTGCCCGCCGATATTGGCGGCGGATCATTGGGCATCAGCGATCAGGATATGGCGCGCCACATCGCCTATGATGTTGGCGCCTTGGGGCTTGCCCGCGCGCTTGGGCATTTGCTGGATAGCCCTGTGATTGCCTCTGATTTCAGCCGTTTGGTGATTGATCCCAATCGCGGCGAGCATGATCCGACCCTGGTGATGAAGCTTTATGACGGCACGATCATTCCGGCCAACCGTCATGTCGATGCCGCAGAGGTCGAGCGGCGCTTGCAGACCCTGTATCGCCCCTATCATGATGCCTATGCCAAACTTGCGGCGCGGCGCGAAGATACGGTTGTTCTGGCCATTCACTCTTTCACCCCCTGCCTGAAGGGGCGGGCGCTGCGGCCTTGGCATGTGGGTGTGCTTTATGGCCACGAGGATGCGCGGCTGTCGCAACCGCTGATTGCGCGTCTGGCGCAGGAAACGGACCTTTGTATCGGCGACAACGAGCCCTATGCGGGCCAGCTTCCGGGTGATTCGGTGGACCGCCATGCGATTGCCTCGGGTCGGCACAACACCCTGATCGAGCTGCGAAATGACCTGATTGCAACAGACACCCAGCAGCAGGCCTGGGCCGCGCGTTTGGCGCCGATTCTGCAAGAGGTGCTGGCGCAGCTTTAAGCTTGGCCATTTTGCATCCAAAGCGTGCAAAACCAGCCCTTTGTTTGCAAGTTGTGTCCAATATTAACTTTTTCTTGACTAAAAAGGATAGGCTCGTCGACATCTGACCCAAGCGCCTGCCGCGCATTTTGGCAGCAGGCCGTTGCTTTTGTCAGGGGTGCTGCATGGAATTGATTTTGCTTTTTGGATTGCCGTTTTTGGCTTGGGGCCTGATTGGCGATCATGGCGGATCTGGCAGCAGCGCTGACGACGGCCCTGATTCCACCGACACGCTCTCGGATTATTCAGGCAGTGCCGAGATCACGCCCGTGGATAGCACGATCTTCAAAGCGATGGACCAAGCTGATCAGGTGGTTGGCACCCCGGGCGATGAGGTGGTCTTTGCCGGTGGCGGCAGTGACTATGTTTCCGGCGGCGCGGGCGATGATGTGATCTCGGGCGAGGCTGGGGCTGATACGCTCGGTGGCGGCGCTGGTGCCGATACCATCTTGGGCGGCGTTGGTGATGATAAGCTTTATGGTGGCAGGGGCGATGATTTTCTCTTGGGCGGCGCGGGAAATGATTACCTAGACGGCGGCAGCGGCAATGATGTGCTGGCCTCTCTGTCGGGCGGTGATACTTTGGTTGGCGGGGCGGGAAATGATAGTCTCTCGGGTGTCAATTCTGTTAGCCTCCCTACGGATACGGGTTGGCAAACTGATGATGTCGGCGTGCGCCTTTTGGATCAGTTTGGCGCTGATTTGAGCCCAACTCAGGTCGATAGGCTTGGTCGCGCGATCAACAATCATGATGCGGCAACTGATCCGTCAGAACTTTACGGCGGTGATGGCAACGACGTTTTGTTTGGTGACAAGGGCGACATTTTGACAGGTGGCGCAGGAAAGGATGATTTTGGCTTGTACCATGTCACGGGTGATGATCCTGTGACGATCACCGATTATCATCTTGCCGACGACAAGCTGACTATTTTTCATGATGGGACTAGTGACCTTCCAACCTCTGTTGTCGATGTCTCGGGTGGGGCCATGCTGCATTTGAACGGTGAACCCGTAGCACTTTTGGCGGGCGTAAAGGCCGCCGATGTTGATCTAAGCAAAGTCATGCAGGACTACTAAGGCGACACGGGCGGGTAACTCCCGCCCGTGGCCCAAGCTTAGATCGCGGCTTTCGCCATTTCTTCCAGATAAATCTCGCGCAGGCGTGGCACCAATTGGCCGACGGCCCCGGTGCCCACCGCAGCGCCGTCGATTTCCACCACCGGCATCACAAAGGCCGAAGCCGAGGTGACAAAGGCCTCGTCGGCTTGCTGGGCTTCGGCGATGGTAAAGTTGCGCTCTTCCACCTCCATCTGCGCTTCGGCGGCAAAGCGCAGCACGGCGGCGCGGGTGATGCCGTGCAAGATGTCATGCGACAGCGCGCGGGTGATGATGCGGTTGCCCTTGACGATATAGGCGTTGTTCGAGGTGCCCTCGGTCACCATGCCGTCTTCGACAAACCAGGCGTCATCGACATGCGCGGCCTTGGCCATCATCTTGGCCATCGACGGATACAAAAGCTGCGTGGTCTTGATGTCGCGGCGGCCCCAACGTTCATCAGCAACCGAGATCACCTTCCAGCCGGTTTTGGCGGCAGGGGCATCGGCAAGGCCGGGTTTGTTTTGCGTGAACAGCACCAGCGTCGGTTTGGTATCGGCCGGCGGATAGGCGAAATCGCGGTCGCCCGGATTGCCACGGGTGACCTGCAAATAGATCATGCCGTCGGTGATGTCGTTCAGCGTGACCAGCTCGCGGTGGATCGCCAGCAGCTCGGCATCGCTGCAAGGCGCTGCCATGCCAAGTTCGGACAGGCTGCGGCCAAGGCGGGCGCAATGGCCGGCAAAGTCGATCAGCTTGCCGCCCAAAACCGAAGTCACCTCATAGACCCCATCCGACATCAGGAAGCCACGGTCAAAGATCGAGACTTTCGCCTCGGTTTCCGGCAGATAGTCGCCGTTCAGATAGACGGTACGGGTCATGGTTTATCCCCAAAGCTGCGGTTGTGCTGGGTAGACGCCGACGGCGTCATGGATCAGCGGCTGTTCATGGTCTTGGCGGAGCAAAAGCGGCCCGTCAAGGTGGCAATAGGCCCGCCCATGATCTGTTTCTTGCCAAGCTGCATCATGCCAAGCCAAGCCGTATCTTTGCTTGGTCGTTGCCAAAGATCTTGCTGCGGCGCGGTAATTTTGCTGCGGATGCGAAAATTGCTTGCGAGTGGTTGCGCAACAATATAACCCGGTAGATATCAAATTAGAAACATACTTGCGAGGCTAAATGTCCTTTCGTCTGCAACCCGCCCCCCCCGCGCGCCCCAACCGTTGCCAGTTGTTCGGGCCCGGCTCGCGGCCTGCGCTGTTTGAAAAGATGGCGGCAAGTGCGGCGGATGTGATCAATCTGGATCTCGAGGATTCGGTGGCACCTTTGGATAAAGATGCTGCCCGCGCCAATGTGATCGCAGCGATTTCGGATGTGGACTGGGGCAAGAAATGGCTTTCCGTGCGGATCAACGGGCTGGATACCCCCTATTGGTATCGCGATGTGGTTGATCTGCTGGAACAGGCGGGCGATCGGCTGGATCAGATCATGATCCCAAAGGTCGGCTGCGCTGCCGATGTCTATGCGGTGGATGCTTTGGTCACCGCGATTGAACGCGCCAAGGGCCGCAGCAAGCCGATTGCCTTTGAGGTGATCATCGAATCCGCCGCAGGCATTGCCCATGTCGAAGAGATTGCAGCCTCTAGCCCGCGTTTGCAGGCGATGAGCCTAGGTGCGGCGGATTTTGCCGCCAGCATGGGGATGCAGACCACTGGCATCGGCGGCACCCAAGAGAATTACTATATGCTGCGCGAGAGGGTGAAGCATTGGTCCGACCCTTGGCACTGGGCGCAAGTGGCGATTGTGGCTGCTTGCCGCACCCATGGCATTTTGCCGGTCGATGGCCCCTTTGGCGATTTTTCCGATGACGAAGGCTTTCGCGCGCAGGCCTTACGCTCGGCGACGCTGGGCATGGTTGGCAAATGGGCGATCCACCCCAAACAGATCGCATTGGCCAACGAGGTCTTTACCCCCTCGGCGCAGGCCGTCGCCGAAGCGCGCGAGATTTTGGCGGCAATGGCAGATGCCAAGGCGCGCGGCGAAGGCGCAACGGTGTTCAAGGGCCGGTTGGTCGATATTGCCTCGATCAAGCAGGCAGAGGTGATCGTTAAACAGGCAGAGATGATTGCAGCTGCCTGATTTTCGGGCTGCATAACAAAACTGTTGACTCACTTTTACTCTGACGACACAGTGACGTTACCTAAGGGCAAGCCCTTACCAGAGACACCCGCGCGGCATAGGGAGAGGAGGCCCTCTGTCGCATAAAGGGGAGGATGCACGCCCTGTGGGAAACCGCAGGGCTGTGCTGTTTCTGGGGGCTGGCTGTCAAGGATTGGGCGCGGCCGCAGGCAGTTGCTTTTTTCCGGCGCGCCCGCCATATAGGCACGGTTGCCCTGTTGGAGTGCCGCATGAATTACCTCGAATTTGAAAAGCCTTTGTCCGAAATTGAAGGCAAGGCAGAAGAGCTGCGCGCGATGGCGCGGGGCAATCCGGGGATGGATATTGCCAAGGAAGCAGAGGCTTTGGACCGCAAGGCCGAGCAAATGCTGAAGGATCTGTATCGCACGCTGACGCCTTGGCAGAAATGTCAGGTGGCGCGGCATCCGGACCGTCCGCATGCCAAGGATTATATCGAGGCGCTGTTCACCGAGTTTACCTCTTTGTCCGGCGATCGTGGCTTTGCCGAGGATCAGGCCGTGATGGGCGGGCTTGCGCGCTTTAACGATATGCCGGTGATGGTGATTGGCCACGAGAAGGGCAATGACACCAAAAGCCGGATCGAGCGGAATTTCGGCATGGCGCGGCCCGAGGGCTACCGCAAAGCCGTGCGCTTGATGGATATTGCCGACCGCTTTCGTCTGCCGGTAATCGCGTTGGTTGACACCCCCGGCGCCTATCCCGGCAAGGGCGCAGAAGAGCGCGGCCAGTCCGAGGCGATTGCGCGCTCGACAGCGAAATGCCTGGAAATTGGCGTGCCGCTGATTTCGGTGATCATTGGCGAGGGCGGCTCGGGTGGGGCTGTGGCCTTTGCCACCGCCAATCGCATCGCGATGCTGGAGCATTCGGTTTATTCGGTGATCTCGCCCGAGGGCTGCGCCAGCATCCTGTGGAAAGACGCCGAGAAGATGCGCGAAGCGGCAGAGGCTTTGCGGCTGACGGCGCAGGATCTGCAAAAGCTGGGGGTGATTGACCGGATCATCACCGAGCCTTTGGGTGGCGCGCAGCGCGGGCAATCGGCCAGTATTGAGGCGGTTGGCAAAGCCATTGAGGCGATGCTGAAAGAGCTGTCGGGCAAGAAACCCGATGCGCTGATCAAGGATCGTCGGCAGAAGTTTCTAAGCATGGGATCAAAGGGGCTGGCGGCCTGATATAGGGGCTGCGGGCGCAGGGGGTTTCACACCCCCACCTGCTTGGGCAGGCCCAAGCAGGCCCCCCGTGGGATATTTTCACCAAGATGAAAGGGTTTGTGGTATTACCACCAGCCCAGATCGGCGCGGGTGGCGCGCTCGGCGTCGTAATCGGCGCCGTTGATCTGGCCTTGGGTGGCGTCATGCAGCATTTGGCCGGCGCTGGGCAGGTCTGCCGCATCCTCGTTGCTGGTCCAGAGCGCCGCGCGTTGCAGGGCGCGGGCGCATTGCGAATAGACCTCGGCGATTTTGATCACGATCACCGTGCGCGGCAGGGTGTCGCCGCGGGCAAAGCGCTGGCGCAGGGCTGTGTCGGCGGTGATGCGGGCGGTGCCATTGACGCGCACGGTGGTGGTGGAGCCTGCGATCAAGAACAGCAGGCTGACGCGGCCATCGCGCAGGATGTTGCGCAGGGTATCAATCCGCTCGTTGCCCTTCCAGTCGGGCAGGGCGAGGGTTTGGGCATCGAGCGCTGTGACCACCGGGCCTTGGTCGCCGCGTGGGCTGCCATCGGTGCCTTCGGGGCCGACACTGGAGAGCACACAGAAGCGCGAAGCCGCGATGAAGCCGGCATAGGCGGGGGTCAGATGGTTTGTGACCTTGGCAAGGGCCGGCGGTTTTGGTGTGCCATAGGCTGCGTGCAGGCTGTCAAGGTCGCTGATCCACTCGGTCATTTGAAGCCAGCCTCGGCCATCAGGGCGTTGGAGGAGGTTTCGACTCGGGCTTCAAGCTCGGCCATGAAGGCATCATTGGTCAGGCCGGGTGGGATCGCTGGCAGGAAGTCAACAACGGCTGTGCCGCGGTGGCGCAGGATGCCACGTTTGGGCCAGAACAGGCCGACATTGGCACCAACCGGGATGCAGGGCTGCTGCAATTGGCTGTAAAGCACGGCGGTGCCGATCTTATAGGGGCGTTGGTCGCCGGGTGCCACACGCGTGCCTTGGGGGTAGATGATCAGCTGACCGGGCAGGCTGGCGCCAGACTTTACATCTGCCAGCATCTTGGTGATTGCCGCCCCGCGCTTGCCACGGTTGACGAAAATGCAGCCGATGCGTTTTGCATACCAGCCCAGAAAGGGCGCCCAGCCGAGGATTGCCTTCATCACGAATTTACCGCGCGGCAGGGCGCCGTAGATCATGATGATATCCAGAAAGCTTTGATGCTTGGGGGCGATCAGCATCTCGCCAGTGGGCACGGTGCCACGGACTTCGGTTTTCAGCCCGCAAATCAGTCGCAGCGAAAAGCAGACCCAGCGGCAATAGGCATGGCAGGCGGCCACCGCGCCATCGCGGTGCAAGAGCGCATAGGGAAAGTAGACAATCGCCACCACCGCCATCGCCAGATACATCTGGAGGATGAAGATCAGCGACAGCAGGGTTTGGACAAAGGTCTTCATGTAAGTTCCCGAAGTTTACGCAGGGCGCTGGCGCGGGTTGCCGCATAGGCGACGGCCGCAGTGAGGGGGGGCAGAAGCAAGGGCAAAAGCCAGCCTGCGCCTTGAAAGCCTAAGCCTGTCAGAAAGCCTCCGGCGCTGTCGGCAGAGGGCAGCATCCAGACGCCCACCATGCCAAGGCCCGTGCCAGCAGCCGCCCCCATCAGAGCGCGCAGGGTGAACCTGCGCACGAAGGCCCTTGCGATATAAACATCGCGGGCGCCGACCAGGCGCAAAACCCTGATGACTTGGGCATTGGCGGCAAGGGCCGCGCTTGCGGCAAGGGTGATCATCGCGGCGGTGGCTGTGCCGATAAGCACGATCGACATAAAGCCCAGCAGCCGCAGCCGCGTGGCGGCCACCGCCAAGGGGCGGCGCCAGCGGGTGTGATCATCTAGCACCGCGCCGGGGGCTTCGGCGGCCAGGCGTTGGCGCAGACCCTCGCCATCATAGCCGGTGCTGTCTTCGGTGATCTCGATCAGCCGTGGCAGTGGCAGCGTATCAACCGGCAGATCGGGCCCAAACCAAGGCGCCAGCAGTGCGCGTTGCTCGTCGTCGGTCATCGCCCGCGCCGAGGCGATGCCAGGAGTGGTTGCCAGCGTCGCCAGCACGGCCTTGGTTTGCAGATCAATCTGATCTTCCGGCGCAGACAGCCGCACGGTTGCGGTGCGGTCCAGCGAGGCTTGCCAGCGCGCCGCAAGGCTGCCCGCCGCCAGCGATAGCGCCAGCGCAAAGACCGCCAGAAAGGCCATTGCCGCTGCGGTAAAGCTGGTCAGCCAAGCGGTATGGCCCGAGGGTGGCACCACGCTGTCCCCCTTGCCTTCATCGCGCAGAAAAGCCGGCAGGCGCATCATAAGTCTGCCCCCGCCAAATGAATCCGCCGTTTGGAGATTCGCAGCACCCGTGCCGGCACCAAGGATTTCGCCTGCCGGATCAGGTTTAGATCATGCGTCGCCACCACCACGGTTTTGCCCATGCGGTTCAACTCGGTCAGTAAGGTCAGCAGGCGCAGCGACATCTCCCAATCCAGATTGCCGGTGGGCTCGTCGGCCAAGATCACATCGGGGCCCATGATGATGGCGCGGGCAAGGGCTGCGCGTTGCCGCTCGCCACCTGAAAGCGAGGGCGGCAGCGCTTGCGCCAAGGCCCCCAGACCGACCCAGCCCAAAAGATCGGCCAGATCGCCTGCGTTTTCCGCCCGCCCCGCAACCGTCAGCGGGAGCGTGACATTGGCGGCAAGCGGCAGATGGTCCAGAAATTGGCAGTCTTGATGCACCACGCCAATGCGGCGGCGGGTATAGGCGATGTCATCGCGCGTCAGGCTGCGCACATCGCGGTCAAACAGCGTGATATGGCCGGCAGTTGGCAGCAGCTCGCCATAGCAGAGCTTTAGAAAAGTGGATTTTCCCGCGCCAGAAGGGCCGGTCAAAAAATGGAACGACCCGGGGGCCAGCCGCAGCGACATGTCCGACAGCAGTTCGCCGCCCCCATAGCTGTAGGCGACATTCTCGAGTGCAATCACCGCATCGGTCCTTTTGGGCTGAGAAAAGCTTGCGTTGCACCATTGCCCAAGCGGCCAGCGGATTCAATCGTTGGTCAGGGTATTTGCCAGAAAGGCTTCCAGAATGTTGGCTTCGTTGCTACAAGTTGGCAACGAAAACCAAAATATGATCCGGACAGATAGCACATGCGTCTTGTATGCCCAAACTGCGACGCTGAATACGAGGTCGATGCTTCGGTTATTCCCGATGGCGGTCGCGATGTACAATGTTCGAACTGCGGCCATGCGTGGTTTCAAATCTCGCCCGAGCTTGAGGCTGCAATTGCCGCCGAAGAGGCGCTTTACGAACCGCCGCCGCCGGTAGAACGGCCCGTACCTGCACCTGCATCTGCCGCGATGCCGCAGCGCCAGCTCGACGAGTCTGTGTTGGCGGTCTTGAAAGAAGAGGCAGAGCGCGAGGTCGAGGCCCGTCGCGCCGAAGCACCGCGCATGGAGATGCAGACGGATATGGCGCTTGAGGCTCCAGCCAAGGACGCAAGCGGTCTGGGGGCCGTCGCGCAGCGGTTGGCGCGGATGAAGGGGGCCGAGACGGCGCGGATGGTCAAGCCACAGACCCGTGCCGACGTCTTTCCTGAAATTGAAGAGATAAATTCGACGCTGCGCGCCAGCAGTGAAAAGCGCAGCGGAGCGGCGGGTGCCACGGCTGCAACCACCTCCCCGCAGACCCAAGCTTCGGGTTTTGGCTCGGGCTTTGTGCTGATGCTGGTGCTGGCGGTGCTTTTGGTGACGGTTTATGTGATGGCGCCAAAAATCGCGCAGCAGATCCCAGCGGCCTCGGCTGCCCTGACGGGATTTGTCCAAGCTGTTGATCTGGCGCGGCTGCAACTGGACCAGCTGCTGCAAAGCGCGATTGCGTTTTTGAACGGCCTTAAGACCGCTGTCTAAGCGCTTGGCGGGTCAAAACAGATCCAACAGCCGCTTAAGATAGCCGCGTTCGCCTTCCGAACGCGATTGCTCGCCCGAGCGTTTGCGGATTTCATCCAGCAACTCTTGGGCGCGGCGGTAGACGTCTTGGCCCTGAAGCAGGTTCTTATCCGAGCCGATGCGGGCAGAGTTTTCGCGGCCAAGCGGGTCGATCGCACCATTTGGATCAGCTTCGGCTGTTCTTTGACCCTCGGCAGAGTTGCTTTGCTGGCCCTGCTCTTGCGCCAAAGCCTCGCCAAAATCGCGCAGGCCTTGGCGCATTTTGTCCATAGCTTCGGCCTGCTGATCCAAAGCGCCTGACAGATCGCCGTCGCGCAGCGCCTGTTCGGCGTCTTGCATGGCGCGGCCGGCATCATCCAGTTTTTGCCGCCCTGCTTGGCCCTTTTCGCTGTTCTGTCCGGGCAGGTCAGTGCCGTCTTTCATTGCTTCAAGCCGTTTGCGCAGATCTTGCTGCCGCTCGGACAGGCTTTTGCCGCCGTCTTGTGTGCCATCCTGACCGTTTTGCATGTCGCGGAAAGCGTCATCGGACAGGCCTTGCTGATCGCGCAGCGTGTCGCCCAAGCCTTTCATCGCGCGGCCAGCGGGGCCCTGACCTTGGCCCTGCCCATCGCCTTGCTGCACCTTCATGTTGTTCAGCAGGTCTTGCAGCTGGCGCATCGCTTCGGCGGCTTCGGCGGTTTTGCCGTCTTTCATCAGCTGTTGGATCTTATCCATCATCTGCTGAATTTGGTCTTGGGTGATGCTGGGCCCGCTTTGCTGCGGTGCGGTTTCATCCTTCGGATCGCGCGGATTTTTCTTGGCCTCTTCGGCCATATAGTCATCCAAAGCCTTGCGCATCTCGTCCATCAGCGCCTGCATCTCTTCGGGGCTGGCGCCTTTGCGAATGGCCTCGGCAACACGATCTTGCGCGCGCTGAAACCGCTCTTTGGCGCTGTTCAGCTGGCCGTCTTCGATCATCAAGGACACTTGCCACAGCTCTTCGGCCAGATCATCGCGCAGCGCTGGCGTCAGATCGGCAGTCTCAAACCGCTTAATCGCCGCGCGCAACCGCGTTAGGGCCGCGACATCAGGCGTATCCGCTTCGGCGCGGTGGCTGATGGCTTTCAGAATTTGTGCCGCCCGTGGCGCATTGGCGCGCGACCACAGCAGATCACGGCGCATCTCGATGATGGCATCGGCCAAAGGATCAAAAAACCGGCGCCCCGGCAGAATCACATGCACAGGCGCCGCCGTGCCGGTTTGGCCTGCGGCATCGCTGGCGGCATAGGCAATCGTCACCGGCAGATTGGCCAGCACCGATTTGGACAGATCGTCGATCAGCGTGGTTTTCACTTCGGTCCGGCTGCCCTTGATCGGCAGCGGCAGATCCAGCGTCACCGGCGCAATCGCCTCTGGTTCGGTGGCAAGACCAAAGCGGCGTGGCACGGCGGCCAGATCCAGCGTGATGGTGGCTTGGCCCTTTGTGACCCCATAATCATCGGCGGCACTGAATTTTTGCTTAAAGCGCCCATCTGCTTCGCGCCCGATCGTCGTCTCGGGGGTGATAGAGGGGGCAAGATCTGGGGTGACGATCACCTGCCATTTGCGCCCGCCAGCCCCGCTGATGGCGATTTCGCCCGATTGGCTTAGGCTGAAGTCTTGCACAGGATCAGAGGCGGCGGTTGCCTCGGTGCGGCCCGAGACGGTTTCAGACAGAATCAGCGCACCCGGCGGGCCATAAAGCCGCACTTGCAGCGTGGTGCCCGCCGGAAGCGTCAGCGTATCGCCTGCCTGATCGATCAGATAAAGCGCGGGCTTGCCGGTATAGGCCGGCGGCTTGGCCCAGCCTTCCCAAGCGGGACCAGCAGCGGCATTGGCGGGGCTGGGGGCGATGCCCGAAAGCGTGGTCACCCGCCAGATCGAGCCAAACAGCAGCGCCATCAGCAGCGCAGTCAGCGCGACATAGCGCAGGGCAAAGGGGTCGCGGCTGGCCAGGCGCAGATCGGGCTGCACCGCACGCGCCGCAGGCAGACGCGCCAACATCCGCGCCCGATGCGCCTGCCAGACCGCACGCGAGGCCGCGTCATTGGCGCCAATGGCTTGGGCATCAAGCAGCGCCGCAATCGGCTGCCCCGGCATTCGGCTGTCCAGCCGCACCAAGGCTTCTGCGTGCAGCGGCCTGCGAAATTGCCGCACCCCGTGGACCAGCGCCCAGATCAGCCCAAGTCCGGTGATCACAAGGCCAAACCAAGCCAGCTCTAAGGCCAGTAGGTCTTGCACCCCAAAGGCCAGCGTCGAGACCGCGGCAATCGCAACGCTCCAAAGTGGCCAAAAGGCGCGCGCCAAGCGTTCAGCCCAAAGCCCCGCGTACGTCAAGCGCAGCGGGGTTTTGATCTGGCTTAGCAGTTGGGCCTTGTCGCTTTGGTCCATCCGGTGCTTTCGGTTACAGCCACGTGGGAATGCTATCGCGGTTGAGAATCTCTTCATAGCTTGGCCGTGCCCGGATTACGGCAAATTGATCGCCGCGCACCAAAACCTCGGGGATCAGTGGGCGGGTGTTATATTCCGACGCCATCACCGCGCCATAGGCCCCAGCCGAGCGAAAGGCGACCAGATCATCGGCCTGCAAGGGCGGCAGCGGCCGCGCTTTGGCAAAGGTATCGCCGGTTTCACAGACCGGGCCGACGACGTCATAGCTTTGCGCCTCGGTTGCGGCCTCGGCTTCGATCACCGGCAAAATGTCGTGATGCGCGCCATACATCGAAGGCCGCACCAGATCGTTCATCGCCGCATCCAAAATCAGAAAATCGCGGTCCTCGCCGTTTTTGACATAGATGACTTTCGAGATCAGCACGCCAGAATTGCCCGAAATCAGCCGACCGGGTTCGATTTCAATCTCGCAGCCCAAATGACCCAAGGTGCGCTGGATCAGCGCGCCATATTCGCGCGGCAGGGGCGGCGCGGAATTTGACCGCTCGTAGGGGATGCCCAAACCGCCGCCCAGATCAAGCCGTGTGATGCTATGGCCCTGCGCGCGCAGCGTCTCGGTCAGCTCGGCCACCTTTTTATAGGCCTGTTCAAAGGGTTCCAGCTCGGTCAGTTGCGAGCCGATATGCACGTCGATGCCGACAATCTGCAAATTCGGCAGGGCGGCGGCTTCGGCATAAACCTCGACGGCGCGGTTGATCGGGATGCCAAATTTGTTCTCTTTTTTGCCCGTGGCGATTTTCTCGTGGGTTTTTGCATCGACATCGGGGTTCACCCGAATGGTGATCGGCGCAATTTTGCCCAAGGCCACCGCGACCGCCGACAGCGCCCGCAGCTCGGGTTCAGATTCGACGTTGAACTGGCGAATGCCATGGGTCAGCGCCAGCTGCATTTCCTCGGCCGTCTTGCCGACGCCTGAAAACACGATCTTGTCGGGCGAAACCCCTGCCGCCAGCGCGCGGCGGTATTCCCCGCCCGAGACCACATCCATGCCGGCACCCAGATCGCCCAGCAGCTTTAGCACTGCGATATTCGACAGGGATTTGATCGCAAAGCAGACCAAATGCGGCATCGGGCTTAGGGCTTCGGTGAACAATTGGTAATGCCGCGTCAACGTGGCCGCAGAATAGCAATAAAACGGCGTGCCAACCGCAGCGGCGATTTCCGAGAGCGCGACGTCTTCGGCATGTAAGCTGCCGTTGCGATAGAGAAAATGGTCCATGCGGCAGCCCCTTTGAAAATCAGACGGATGCGGTATAGCACAGGCCGCGCGCGGCGCAATTCAGCCTGTGCCCTTTGGGCTTAATTCGTGGCAATCCCGACCCTCGCTTCGGCCTTGATCGTGACATCTGGCGCCACAGGATCGCCGGCAGCGCCACAGCCCATAAGCGCCAACACGCAAAGCAAAGCAGAGATCTTGGTCAGGGTCATAGCCACCTCGGGGTTTCGTGAAAGATTGCGTCAGGCCAGAAGCTGTTTCCAGCGCGCGACTTGTTCGGCCACACGGGTGGGCGAGGTTCCGCCATAAGACATCCGGCTGCGCACCGAATTTTGCACGCCCAGCACCGAATAGACCTCGGTGGTGATGCCTGCATGCACCGATTGCATGTCGCTTAGGCTTAGATCCGGCAGATCGCAGCCGTTTTTCTCGGCCATGGCGACCAAGGTGCCGGTGACATGATGCGCATCGCGGAACGGCAAGTTCAGCGCCCGCACCAGCCAATCGGCCAGATCGGTCGCGGTCGAAAACCCGCTGGCGGCCGAGGCTGCCAGCACATCGCGGTTGGCAGTCATATCGCCCACCATTCCGGTCATCGCCGCAAGCGCCAGCATCAGCGTATCGGCGGCGTCAAAGACCTGCTCTTTGTCTTCTTGCATGTCCTTGGAATAGGTCAGCGCCAGCCCCTTCATGATGGTAAACAGCGCCACCGTCGCCCCCAAGATCCGCCCCAGCTTTGCGCGCAACAACTCTGCGGCATCGGGGTTTTTCTTTTGCGGCATGATGCTGGACCCCGTGGTCCATTTGTCCGACAGCCGCACAAAGCGGAACTGCGCCGAAGACCAGATCACCAATTCCTCGGCAAAGCGCGACAGATGCATCGCGCAAATCGACGAGGCAGCAAGGAATTCCAGCGCGAAATCGCGGTCTGACACCGAATCAAGGCTGTTGGCCGTGGGGCGATCAAAGCCCAAAGCACTTGCCGTCATATGCCGGTCAATCGGGAAAGAGGTGCCCGCCAAGGCCGCCGCCCCCAAGGGGCATTCGTTCATCCGCCGACGCGCATCTTCAAACCGCGATTTGTCACGCGCCAGCATCTCGACATAGGCCAGCATATGATGGCCCCAAGTCACCGGCTGCGCGGTCTGCAAATGCGTAAAGCCCGGCATCACCCAATCACAGCCCGCCTCGGCCTGCGCCAAAAACGCCTGCATCAGAGCAGTCAGCCCCGAAATCGCCGCATCACATTGATCACGCGTCCACAGCCGAAAATCCACCGCCACTTGATCATTGCGCGACCGCGCCGTGTGCAAACGCCCGGCAGGTTCGCCAATGATCTCTTTCAGCCGGCTTTCGACATTCATATGGATGTCTTCCAAAGCCTCCGAGAACACGAAATTCCCGGCCTCAATCTCTGACAATACCGTGAGCAGGCCTTCCCCGATCGCCTCGGCATCACTAGAGGTAAGGATACCCGTGGCAGCCAACATGGCGGCATGGGCGCGAGAGCCCGCGATGTCCTGTGCGTAAAGCCGTTTGTCAAAGCCGATCGAGGCATTGATCGCGGTCATGATCGCATCAGGACCAGAGGCAAAGCGCCCGCCCCACATTTGATTGGCAGAAACGGGGGCTTTGGGCGAATTGGTCATGGAAGGGCCTCTCACATGATGCGAAAACTGCTGTTGGCGGCTGTGTATACGGGCTTTGCTCTGGGTGCAAATTTTGATGCAGCACAGGCAGGGCCTTTGGAGGGCTTGCTTAACGGCGAGATGAAAAAGCTGGTGCTGCAAGCGGCCCCTGTTGATCTGCCGCAGGTCGAACTGCTGGATATGCAAGACGGCCCGCAAAGCCTCGAGGCCTTCAAAGGCAAATGGGTGGTGCTGAATTTCTGGGCCACATGGTGTGCGCCCTGCCGCCACGAGATGCCCTCGCTGGATCGCCTGCAAGCCGCTCTGCCCGGCATTGTCGTCGTCCCCCTCGCCGCCGGCCGCAACGCACCCGATCAGATTACAAAGTTCTTTGCAGAGGCAGAGATCAAAAACCTGACCGTGCTGCGAGATCCCAAAATGGCCCTCGCGCGGCCTTTGGGCGTCGTTGGACTTCCTATGACTCTGATCCTGAACCCCGAGGGTCAAGAAGTGGCGCGGCTTATCGGTGATGCCGAATGGGATTCGCCGAATGCAATCGCTGTGATGACAGCCCTAAGCCAACCTTGACGCGGTCTGCGCGCTGAAAGCATTTTTGCCTCCGGCGGGGATATTTAGACCAAGATGAAAGCGCGATTTATTTCATCTTGGCCTAAATATCCCCGCCGGAGGCTTCTGCAAAAGCAGCTTGGCTGAACCGTTCAGACCTAGACCTAGATCTGCCGCGAGCGGATCATGCCAATGATGTCATAGACCTCATCCACGATCGGGCGGGCTATAGCATTGGCGCGGGCGGCGCCTGCGCCAAGGATGCGGTCGATCTCGGTGGTATCTTGCATCAGCTCGCTCATTTTGCGGGTGATGGGCGAAAGTTTTGCCACCGCAAGATCGGCCAGTGCGGGTTTGAAGGTGCCAAATTGCGCACCTGCATATTGGCTGATGACGGCTTCGGGCGTTATATCTGCCAAGGCCGCATAAATATTGACCAGATTGCGGGCGTCTGGGCGGTCTTTTAGGCCTTCAAGATCTTCGGGCAGCGGTTCTGCGTCGGTTTTGGCTTTGCGGAATTTCTTGGCGATGGTGTCGGTATCATCGGTCAGATTGATGCGGGACTGATCCGAGGGGTCGGATTTCGACATCTTTTTGGTGCCATCGCGCAGGCTCATCACGCGGGTGCCGGCGCCTTCGATCACCGGTTCGGTGATCGGAAAGAAATTCACGCCATAGTCATTGTTGAACTTGGCCGCGATATCGCGGGTCAGTTCCAGGTGCTGCTTTTGATCCTCGCCTACCGGCACATGCGTGGCCTTATAGGCCAGAATATCGGCAGCCATCAGCGCGGGATAGGCAAAGAGGCCGAGCGAGACGTTCTCGGAGTTTTTGCCCGCCTTATCCTTGAACTGGGTCATCCGGCTCATCCAGCCCATGCGGGCCACCGTGTTGAAAATCCAGCCCAATTCGACATGCGCCGAGACTTGGCTTTGGTTGAACAGGATCGAGCGTGCAGGATCAATGCCTGCGGCGATAAAGCCTGCTGCCAGTTCGCGGGTTTGTTGGCGCAGTTTGGCTGGGTCTTGCCAGACGGTGATCGCATGCATATCGACGATGCAATAGATCGTCTCGATGCCCTCATCCTGCTTTTGCACAAAGCGCTTTAGCGCGCCAAGGTAATTGCCAAGCGTCAGGCCGCCCGAAGGCTGAATGCCCGAGAAGATGCGGGTGGGGAAGGTCTGAGGCGTTTGGACCGGCTCGGACATGGGGAACTCCATCTGGAAATATATGCTGATCTGGCTTAACGCTGGGGGCAAGGGGCGTCAATCGACGCATTCAAGGAGGCTGCCATGCAAGACCACGATATTGCGCCGATCAATCCGCTGCCGCCGGTGGTTTGGCTTTTGGTCTTGCCGATGATCGGCGTTGAGCTTGTGCTGAGCCTCGCTGAGGCGGGAATGATCGGCGGGCGCGCGGCGATTGGTTGGCGGGTGGCTGCGCTGGAAGGTTTTGGGTTTTTTCCCGACTATTGGCGGCAACAGGCGCAGGCGGGGGCCTTTGACTTTGAGCTGTTGCGCCGCTTTGTCAGCTTTGCCTTTGTGCATCAGACCACGATGAGCGCTTTGTTTGGCGTGGTGTTGACGCTTGCGCTGGGCAAGTTCGTGGCTGAGGTTTTTGCCGCTTGGGCGGTGGCGCTGGTCTTTGTTGCCTCGGCAGCGGTTGGGGCTTTGGTTTACGGCAGTTTGGTACAAAGCCAGCCGCTGTTTGGCGCCTATCCCGGGGTGGCGGGGCTGATTGGGGCCTTTAGCTTTGTGCTGTGGAAGGGCCTGTCGCGGATGGGGCCGCAGCCGCAGCGGGCGTTTTCGCTGATTGGCGGGTTGATGGCTATTCAGGTGGTGTTTGGGCTGGTGTTCACGCTTTTGCCGAAACTGTTTCCCAGCATGGGGCCGATGCCCTTGGGCTGGGATTGGATTGCGGAACTTAGCGGCTTTATCTGCGGCTTTGGGTTGTCTTTCCTCGTCAGCCCCAACGGTTTTGCCAGATTGCAGGCGCGACTGCGGCAGCGTTAACGCCGCAGGTTGCGGCGAAAATCGCTGAGCCGAAAGGCACCGATGGCCGCGCCAAAGCTGAAATAGACCAGACTGCCCAGCGTGATCAGCAGGGCGAGGCTGACATAGCGCCATGTCGGATTCACCAGCGTCTCGGCCAGCCCCAACTGGCCCAGATACAGCGCCAGCGCCATCGCGATCGAGGCGGCAACAGCGCGTGGCACGCGGCTGCGAAAGCGGGTGTCAAAGCGGGCCGCATCGCCCATTTTGCGGGTGCCAAACCACAGCTGAAACGCCATCGCCCAAGCCGCAACGGTGGTGGCAAGTGCGGCTGCGGCAAAGCCGATCAGCGGCATCAGCCCGACCGCAATCGCGGCATTCACCACCATCGACACAATCGCAAAGTGAAACGGCGAGCGGCTGTCTTCGCGCGCATAATAAAGCGGCTGAAAGACCTTATGCAGCACAAAGGCCGGCAGCCCCGCGCCATAGATCGCCAGCGCAAGCGCGGTATTGGTGGCATCCACCGCGCCAAAGGCCCCGCGCTGATAAAGCACAGAGGTCAGCGGCACCGCGATGGTGATCAGCGCGGCGGCGGCAGGCAGGGTCAGCGCCAGCGCGAATTCTGTGCCGCGGTTAAAGCTTTCGCGGCTGCCGGCCTCGTCGCCTGCGCGCAGACGGCGCGACAGATCGGGCAGCAAAACCGTGCCGATGGCGATGCCCACAACCCCCAGCGGCAGCTGATAAAGCCGGTCGGCATAGACCAGCCAAGACACCGCGCCTTCGGTGTAAGAGGCCACTTGTCGGCCGACCAGCAGGTTGATCTGCACCACCCCCCCCGCCAAGACCGCAGGGGCGGCGATATAGGCCAAACGCTTGAGTTCAGGCGTGATCTTTGGCCAGCGCGGTGTAAAGCTAAAGCCCAGCCTGCGCGCCGCAATCCAGGTAAAGCCAAGCTGTGCGATGCCTGTCACCGGCACGGTCCAGGCCAGCGTCATGCCCATATCCCAGCCGGTTTGGCTGGCCAGCAGCATGGCGGCGATAAAGATCAGGTTCATCAGCACCGGCACGAAACCGGCTTCGGTGAAATGGCCATGCGCGTTCAGCACACCTGACAGCAGCGCCACAAGGCTGATGAACATGATATAGCAAAACCCGATTTGGCCATAAAGCACCGCAAGCTCATAGCGCGCATCGCCAGCAAAACCCGAGGCCATGGCATAGACCAGCCAAGGCATCGCCAGCGTGCCAAGCACCGAAAACACCATCAGAATCGCCGCCATGCCGTTAAAGGCGTCGCGGGCAAAGCCGTTGGCATCCTCGCCAGCCTCCAGCTTTTTGGCATACATCGGCACGAAGGCCATGTTGAAGGCACCCTCGGCGAAAAAGCGGCGGAACATATTGGGCAAAGAAAACGCCACGTTAAAGGCATCGGCCACCGGCCCCGCGCCCAGATAGGCGGCCAGCATCATATCGCGGGCAAAGCCTGCGCCGCGTGACAGCAGGGTCCAGCCACCGACAGTCAGAATAGAGCGGATCAGGCTGATGGATCTCATAGGGCCCCGTTTGCTGGCGTCAGGTTTGTGGTTGGCAAGATCGGCGCATCCAGGCCAATGATCTATCGCGGATTGCAGGCGGGGGGAATTCAGAAAGCAGATGCCCCGCGCCTAGCCCTGTTCTTGCGCGCGTTTTTCACCCTCTGCCATGGCGTGGCGCAGCTTGCGATCTAGGGCCTCTTGCTTGCCCTTGGCATGCAGTTTCAGGCCAAAGGCATCTTTGATGTAAAAGCTGTCGACCACCTGCGCGCCATAAGTCGCGATCACTGCCGAGGCGATATAGATGTTGTTCACTGCCAAAGTGCGGGTCAGATCAAACAGCAGGCCGGGGCGGTCACGGGTGTCGACCTCGATGATGGTGTAGATGTCTGATCCTTCGTTGTCGAAGGTGATATGGGTCGGAAAGCGGAATTCGCGGTCGCGCTTTTTCACCTTATCGCGAACCGTCAGCGCCTCGCGGGCGATGACTTCGCCGCGCAAGGTTTTCTCGATCATCGCGCGCAGCCGCGGCAGGCGCGAGGCCTCATAGGGGTGGCCATCGCTGTCTTGGATCCAGAAGATCGCGGTGGCAAAGCCGTCTTTCGAGGTATAGGTGCGCGCGTCAACCACATTGGCCCCAACCAGCGCCAAAGCCCCCGCCAGCCGCGAGAAGATGCCCGGATGATCGGCCAGCGCGAAACAGGCGCGGGTGGCATCGCGGGCGGGTTCGGGGTGCAAATCTATGCGGATCTCGGCATCGCTTAGGCCTTGCAGCAGGCGGGCAAAGACCTCTTGCGCATCGGGGGTCAGGCCCTGCCAATAGGGGGGGTAGTGGCGCGTGGTCTCGTGTTTCAGCGCGGTGGCCGAAAAATCGCGCAGGCGGCTTTGCAGCTCGGCCTTGGCCTCGTCTTCGCGGTTGGGCCGATTGATGCTTTCCAGCCCGTCTTCCAGCGCATCGGCGGTCATGCCGTAAAGACGGCGCAGCAGCATTGCCTTCCAATTGTTCCAAGTGTTGGGGCCAACGCCGCGAATGTCGCAGACGGTCAGCACCGTCAGCAGATCCAGCCGCTTTTTGGTTTTCACCGCCTTGGCAAAGTCGCGCACCGTGCGCGGGTCGCCAATATCGCGCTTTTGCGCCATGTCAGACATCAAAAGGTGATAACGCACCAGCCATTCGACAGTTTCGCATTCCTCGGCGTCGAGTCCCAGACGCGGCGCGATGCGGCGCGCCAGTTGCGCCCCGATGATCGAGTGATCTTCGGGCCGACCCTTGCCAATGTCATGCAGCAGCAGCGCCACATAGATCACACGGCGATTGATGCCAGTGTTCAAGATAGAGGAAGACAGCGGCAGATCTTCGATCAATTCACCACGTTCAATCTGCGCCAGCACCGAGATGGTCTGGATGATATGCTCGTCCACCGTATAGCTGTGGTAGACGTTGAACTGCATCATCGCGACGATGTTTTCAAACTCGGGGATCAGCGCGCCCAGCACGTTCAGCTCGTTCATCCGGCGCAGCGCGCGTTCGGGGTTGCCGTGTTTCAACATCAGATCCAGCAAGATCCGCCGAGCCTCGGGCGCCTCGCGCACCGAATCGTCGATCCGGTGCAGATTGGCCGCGATCAGCCGCATGACGTTGGGGTGCAACAGATAGCCCGAGCGCAGCGATTCCTCGAAAATCCGCAGCATATTGACGGGGTCGTTCAAAAAATCATCTGGATCAACGATGTCGATGCGGCCCTGCACCAGCTTATAGCCCGACTTCACCCGTTTGCGGCTGAAAAACCCCAGCAGACGCGCGGCGGGTTTGACATGGCGCGCTTCAAGTTCGGTCAGGAAAACCCGCGTCAGGTCGCCAACCAGCGTGGCTTGGCGAAAGTAATCTTGCATAAAGTATTCAACACCGCGCCGCGCCTTGCTGTCGCGGTAGCCCATGCGGGCCGCAACTTCGACTTGCAGATCGAAGGTCAGCTGATCTGAGGGCCGGCCAGTGATGTAATGCAGATGACAGCGCACCACCCAAAGGAAATCTTCGGCATCGCGAAAGGTCTCGTATTCGCTTTGGGTGAACAGCCCAGCGGCCACCAGCCCCGAAGCCGAAGGCACGCGGTGCAGATATTTGCCGATCCAATACAGCGTTTGCAGATCGCGAAGCCCGCCCTTTGCCTCTTTGACATTGGGTTCCAGGACATAGCGCTGGCCGC
>OBPM01000015.1_pt1 | contig 68035 bp, 29 predicted proteins | sample 1493981 | NCBI WGS metagenome assembly OBPM01 (sample SAMEA3275485, study PRJEB22092) | marine metagenome | reverse complement strand
TTCATGGTATTTATGCGCAGCTATAGGATTCGTTTGGATAAAAGAATGGCTTGATTTGTTGATATTTCAGGCGCAAACTATATACTTTAGATGTAATTAGATACTTAAGTGTATTTATAAGTACAAAATAAAGGTTGTTTAAGGGTTAACGTTAATCAATAACTAGGGCACTTGTGGGCGGCGTCTTAAAATCAACGCTTCACGAAGACTGGTATCGAGTGCGGATTTTAATGCCTGCGCGATCTCGAGTGGCAAATGAAGTTGTGATTTCTGTCTTAGGACACTCTTAAATTTGCCGATAACGTTATAAAACATGAGGACAACATGAAGAAAAATTTGATGATCACGACGGCAGTTTTGTCGTTGTTCGGCACCGTTGTTGGCGCTGCTGACCTTGGTACGGCCTCTTATGGCGCTGGCCTGAACTTGCTGTCGCCAACCGCAACTGGTTTTGCTTACGGCGCTTCGGTTGATACAACCGGTCTGGGTTCGGGCGCCGCTTCGGTGAAACTTACTGCTCCAGCGACTTTCGACATGACCGGCTATGCTGCGTCGACATCAAGCGGCACAGAGTCAAACGCGAACTCGGGCGTTGTCAGCGTCGTAAACTTTGACCGTACCGTCGCGGCTTCGGGTTCGTCGATTGGTCTTGGCCAGGTTGTGGCGCAGGGCGATGCGAAAACTTCGGTTGGTGCTGTGGGTTCGGCTTATGGTCTGACCAATAACAACAAGATCCAGTCGATCACGAGTGGTCAGACCGTTGATGGCACTCTTTACTCGACCGGTGGCTCTTTGTCGTCGACCTCCAAGGCTATGTCGGACAGCGCTGCGTCGCTGATCGGCACGGGTTCTACTTCGGTTGTGGCTGGCCTTTTGGGTAAAGATAGCAACTTCGTTGGCTCGACGGGCACGACCGTTACGTCGAACCAGACCGGCGTTGCCTATTCGGCAATGAACGCTGTTGGCGATATTGCTGGCACGGGCATCAACATTGCTCCTGTAGCTGAAAGTGTACGTTACGGAGCAAGCTGGACTACGGGGCCGACCGGCAGTGTGGTAGGGGGTGCGACATCTACGACTTATGCAACTTATGCAGAAGCACTCGCCGCAGTTCCTGCGGGTGCTAACGCCGGATCGGTCCTGATTGATGCAACCGGTACAACTGCTGATCTTTCGACATTTGGCGGGATTGCGACTGCGTTGAACAATCTTGGGTCCGGCAAAGGTACTGCAGGCTTCAACAACACCTTCGATCTTGGCTCGGGTGCTGGCTCGATCAACCTTGCTGTAAGCAACGTTGGTGGTGGTGCTATTTCGCTTGCAGCGGACACCAGTGGCTTCTTCTCGGGTGGTTCGGCAACTTCTGGCGCGACGACCTTCGGTTCGGTGTTCACTCCAACTGCACCATAATCCAATTTGGGTTCTTATAACGTCGGGGGGCCTTCTGGGCCCCCTGATCCTAAGGCTGAAGAAGCCGATCCTAAAAGCCAAGGTGTACTTAATGAAGATGTCCGCACTGTGGCGTGCTTCGCGTAATTTGAATATTTTGACCCTCTGCGTGTTAGGGGTGTTTGCCATGAGCCTGGAGGCAAGTGCGCAGACAACGACCACATCTGACACCTTGGGAACGAATGGATCGGCTGCAAATGCAAGCCAGACGGCGTCAAACCAAAGCAATCCGGTTGCGCAGGTTGTGGTGAATTCGATCACGGGCAGCGGGTCCAGCTATAAGATGCCGCCGAACGCGCCGTCGATCTCGGGATTTGCCGGTGGCCCTTGTACGGGGGTGACGACGGGCGGTTCCGGCGCGATTGCCGGGCTTTCGCTGGGCATGGGGCGGTCCGAGACCGATGACAGCTGTCAGCGGCGCAATTGGATTCAGACCCTGCTTGGCGCGGCGCAGCATATGTCGCCCGAAGATTCCGCCTTTATGACGCGGCTTGCCGTCGAAGTGATGCGCGATGATGCCTACCTGTCCGGCCCGTTTCAGCGGCTTGGCGTGGCCTCGCCAAGTGCGACGGGCAAATCCATTGCGGCCTCTTTTGTTGGCAACGCGCCAAAGCCGGTGCAGGCACAGCAGCGCAGTGCAGCTAAAATAAGCGCGCCAAAATTGGCCGCCGATCATGTTTCCAAATCCTGCCTGGTTGTTGGCGCCGAGACGATGCCGGCTTCGGTAAAGACCCTGTTTGCGGCGCGCGGCTGTCAGATACTTGTGAAATGAAAAAGGCGGGTGAGGGGATATGATGCATTCTTTAAAAAGCGCGGCGATTGTGGGTTTGGGCGCACTGGCGGGCCAAAGTGTCTGCGCGGACCCCGTTATTTTAACGCAGCCAAATATCCAAGCCGCGTTGCCGCAATCAGAAGTGATGCGAGCAGGCCTGTCCGCACAAGAAATGGTGCGAGAGGCGATGATCCTTTTATCACCGCAATCAGGATATGAGATTCCGCGGCCAGTTTTTAATGATATCGTAGATTTCATTCCAACATCGGTTCAAAATGCCGCGGATTTCAACGCCTTTTTAGAAGCATCGCCTTCGGCTGTTACTAATCAATTAGGAATGGTTGCGAATTACTGGTGGTTGGCGGCCCAACAAACTGCGGCTATAAATGCTGCCGAAATTGCGCAGCAGGCGATTGATGTTCGCGCCGAAACTGAGGCCACTTTGGCTTTGGCAGGAAGTGTCAGCGGAATTGGGCTTTTACAACAAAGCCCTTATGGGCTTGGCGAAGATTTGCTGCCCTTCGATCTGATTTTGGACCATGGCAACGTCCTCTCTCAAACCGATGCCTTACGCGCGCGTTTGGCCAATGAAATGTCTCCAGGGTTCTTTGCACAAAACTGATGATGCAGGCTTTGAAAAAACACAAGGTAGATGGCGATGAATAAAACGATCTGGTCAGTTTTGATGGCATGCAGTTTAATGGGGATAAGCGCTTGTACGCCGCCAACACCAGGGGCGTCTAATATCAAGATGCTGCCTTCGGCAAAAACATTGAGCGCTGAAGATATGCGCACCTTGAAGATTATGGTGCCTGCACCAGTAAAATGCTCAGATCTTAAGCATGAAATTGTGAATACGGTTGCTGGTTGTGAAACCTATGGCAGCTATATTGATGCTGATACGGCTTATAAATATTCAAAGCCGCAGGTGTCTGATAAAGACATGAATTCAACGGCACCTGTCCGCTGTCTTGATTTGACGCCTGTGGCGATGCGCAACTTTTCGATTTGCCTCCCTGTTGTGGTGGTTCTTGAGAGCAAGGTAGCAGTCGTTCCTGCACGACAGCCAGAGCCAGCCCCTACTGTAGAGTCCACTGGAGTAACTGCTGGTAATACAAGTACTTACGCTTCAAGAAGCGCGGATTCGTCCTATACTGAAGCCAATTCTGGCGACGTTCATACCTACGCTGGAAGCAATACTTTGCCCGATGGCACCAAGGTTTATGAAACCAACACGCTGCGCAGGACGATTGATCCTGACGGCACAATTCACGACGAAGTAAAGCAATAAGGTTAATATAATGATTCTTTCGATGCCCCCAATTGGCCCTCTGCGTAAAGCACTTTCCATTCTGTGTCTTTTTGCCCTGATGGGTTGCGGCAATTTCCCTGCTGCACAAGTTAGCGGCAGGGATATTCCAACGGCTTATTTTGTTTTCTTTGAAAAGGGATCAGCAAAGCCAGTTGCGGGCAGCGATAAGGTAATTACTGATCTTTCGCATTTCATGAAGGCCTATGGCGATTTGAATGTTGATATAGTCGGGCATATTGCAACCGATGAAGCGGAAGTGATCTCACTGGATGTTGCAAGGGCCGCAGCGGTTCAGCGTATTCTTTTAGATAAAGGTTTAATGCAAAACCGGATGCGCGTTGCTGGAAAAGGCCTTTCTGAATCTGTTTCTGATCAAGCTGGCGGCGACTTTTTAGCAGATCGGCGCGTAGATATCATGGTTGTGGTTTTGCCGCAGGTTAGAATAGCGCCGGCTCCCTCTCCAAATTAATAATTTTGATTACATGGTAGATTAAGATACCTAAATACATTAACATCGATTCAGGTGTTGAGGACTTGTGAACCTACAAAGTCAACGCTGCCTGTTTTGACCTTGTTTGCGATTTTTCCGGGGAAACGAGGCAGTGTTGGTTTGGCCTCTCATTTTTAAGAGGAAGACCTATGTCGTTTCCATTCCGTTTCAAAGACACCGAAGCAACTGGTTTTAGCGCTCTTAATCGCAGACAACGCCGTGCGGCTTTTAAGCCACAAAAGACTCTGAATGGATTTTCGGGAAGTCAGCAAAAACGCTGGTCGCTAGAAGCGCTGGAGCCTCGGGTTCTGTTGTCGGCAGATCCGATGACGGTTTTGCTGAATTCAGTCTTGGGATATAATGATACGGCTGCGGTCTCGGTGAACATCGAGCTTTATGCCGACAGCGTTGATCCTTCACAACTGATGTATAAAGTCACGGACACCAACGGCGCGCAGGATTTTGCGATGACTGCCGCGCAGGGTGTAAATTTCGTGACCGGTTCTGGCAATGACACGATTACGATCTCTTTTGCTGCGGATTTTAAGCCAGCCGCAGATTTTACCGTTTCATTCGATGCCGGCGCTGGAACCGATACGCTGACGCTGACAAGCTTTGCCGCCGGATATAGTGGCAATCTTGTGTTGAGCGCGGAAACGGTCGTTCTGGATGCGGCGCTTGGCGATGCGGCCACGCGCCTGGGCAATGTGACGGTGACGGCCAATGCGGTGGATGTCTTGGCGGCATCCGGCGGTTCGGCTTCGGCGCAGGCTGCGGCGCAGATTGCGGTTAACCACAGCATTTTTGCAACCGGAACTGTGTCTTTGTTGGCCAATGCTGCAACCTCGGGGGCGGTTGATTGGAGCAATTATTCGGGTCTGACGGGCAATGCAGCGGTGGCGCAAACGGCTGTGATCAGCTTTGCAAGCGATGTGGTCGTTGACGCTTTGACGATACAGGCGCAGGCCTCGGTTGGCTCGGACGTCTCGGTTTTGGCCAATAATCGGATGTTTTTTGATCTGAATATGGCCGTTACCAGCCGCTCCGAGGTTAGTCTTGGCGCGCGGGTCAGCCTGTTGGCCAGTGGCCCAGATCTGGGCCCGCTTGCGGCGATTGATCTGTCGGCCACCGAGCTGACCACGGCCAGCGCGCATCTTTCGGGTCTGAGCATCGAAGACTTTTTGGCGGGCATTTTGCCGGTGTTTTCGGATTCGCTGTCCTCGACGCTGACGGTGGTAAAATCGGCTGCGGTGGTGACGGATGTGGGCGTGCTGCCGGCGGATCAGAGCAAGATTGTGGCCAGCGTTGGCGTTAGCGGGCAGCAGGGCTCGGTGGCGATTTCTGCTATGGGCGGCGGCGCTTTGAACGCGGATGTGGCGCATAAATACTACGGTTCGGCTGAGGTGTCGGTCGTGGGGGCACTGGGCAAATCAGTGGGCGTCTGGCTGAACAATGCCAATGTAATCGGCCGTAATATCTCGATTTCGGCAGCGGATGCTTCGGTTCTGACCTCGGCTGCGCTGATCACGGTGACCAGTTCGAGCGCGGATGTGATTTCCGATGTCAGCCTTACGACGCTGAACGCATCGCAAAGCCTGACTGTGCAGGCGACAAATACCGCGCATTTTGCCGCAACTTCGCGCTTTATCGGCACGTCTTGGTTCCAATTGCCGGTGGGGCTGACGCTGACGGGGGCCAGTGCGATCATCGAAGTCTCGGGTCTGGTCAATGCGACGGTGACCGACAGCAGCCTGAGCGCGCTTGCAAATCTGACCGTTTCGGCCAGCGATAGCCGCCATTTGGCCGGCGAAACCACCGCCTTGCAGCAGTTGGACGCGGGGCTTCTGGCCTCGCTTGCGGCCTATACCACGGGCGGGGCAGGGGGATCTTTGGCCGCCCTGTCGACGCTGAGTGTGAATGTGCTGACGGGTGGTGTTTCGGCGGTTGTCAGCCGCAGCTATCTTTCAGCGCAGGGCGATATTGTGATCTCGGCGCTGGCCGATAACTTTGTCGATAGCCAGGTTGCGGCCTCGATGATGCAATCGGGCGGTTCGGGCGGCACGTTTGGCACCTCGATTGCGCAAAACTTTATCGGTTGGGATGTTGCCAGCATCTTTGCTCAGACCTTTGGCACGCTTTTGGGCTTTAGTCTTGGCCTGTCGAAATCAGGTTTTGATGTCGAGGCCGGCGTGCTTGCCAGCGACGTTGCAACCATCGCGGCGCTGCGGGTGTTGGCCAAGCAAACCTCTGCGGTCAACGCCACTGTCTCGAATGTCTCGCAAAACCGCTCGAGCCTGCCGGGCGTGGATACCAACAGCTTTTCGGTCGCAACTGTCTTGGCTTCGAACCGGTCGGCCACAAGCACCACGGCGCGGATCGAGGGTCTTCTGGCCACGGCAGCACAGATCAGCGCAGGCGCGGGGATTACCGTAAGTGCCGACGATGCCTCTGATTTTATGGCAAATTCGCGGGTCTATTCCTCGTCGCTGTCGGCAAACGACAATGGCGCTTCGATGATCAACAGTCTTGCAGGCCTGTTTGCGCCCGCCGATTACCGCACCGATGGCAACGGGCTTTTTACCGGTGATAGCCTGGCCACGCTGACGGCGGTGCAGGCTTCGGCACAGACGCTGGATTTTGGTGATATTGTCACTTTGCTGCCAACTTGGGCGCCAAATCCGCTGTCGCAGGCCAATGCACTTGGCACGGCGAATGCGATGTACCGCTTTCTTGGCGAGAGCGGGAGCTATGTCAACCAAGCCGCTTATCGCACCGACGGCGCGCAGGTTTTCACTGGTTCCAATGCCAATCATCTGGCCGCAACCGCCAGCCCTACGCAAAATCTGCACAAGGGCGATCGGGTGGCCTTGCTGCCGGTTTGGCTGGCCAGCGGCGGCTCTTTGGGGGCTGCGGGGGCGATCTATAGCTATCTTGGCGGCAATGATCCGGTGGATCTGACCACCACCGATTTCAGCAATGCCGCTCTGTGGCAGTTGGAAACCGCGATTGACGATATTGATTTCACCAATGCCGATCTGTGGAAGCTTGAGCCCACCTCGCAGCTGATCCCAACCGGCTACAACGCATCGAATTCCGACTCGATGGGCTTTGGTGGGATGATTGTGCGCAACGAGGCGATTGGCGGCGCGCAAGCCAGCCTGCGCTATCTGCGGGTCTATGACAGCGGTGTGACGCTGGTTTCTGCGCTGCAAAGCGGGTCTTTGACGGCGACGGGCGATATTGTCACCAAAAGCTCGGGTGGCAATGCGCTGAACGGGGCGGGCACCGATGCCGCCTATAGCCTTGTTCTGGCCTCGAATGCGCTAGAGGGCAATGCTGTGGCGCAGCTGCGCGACAGCAGCATAACGCTCACCTCGGGTACTGTGACGGTCAGCGCGCTGAACCAGACCGTGCTTTCAGCCAGCATTCACAACGGCTTGTCTTCGGGCGCGGATCAGACCTCGCTGTTGATTTCTATGAACTCGGTCGGCTATGCGCCGATGAATCTGTTTGGCGCCAGCTTTTCGACGCTGGTGGGCTATACCCCAGCCCCAAGCCAGACCGAAACCGCGCTGGCAGAGATCGTCAATTCCAGCGTCACCGCTTTTGGCGTGACAGTCACCGCCCGAGACGCCAGCAGCCTGATTTCGGTGATCGACACGGATATCGGCTCGGCAGCCTCTGCCTTGATGGGGGGCAGCGGCACCTCGATGGGGGGGGTGATGACCTCCAGCATTCTGGCGGGCCGCGCGCGCGCAAGCGTGGACAACTCTCGTCTGACGGTTGGGGCTGGCGGCGTTTCGGTGCTGGCGCAAGACGACACCTATCTGTCTTCGGCCACGCGTCTGGTGATTGCCCAAAGCCAAGCCGATGATCTTGGGGTTGGCCTCTTTGACGCCATGGCCTCGTCTTTGTTCAACACTTACGCCTATACCACGCTTTCGGGCACACATGGGCTGTCTTATGGCGACATCGTTTATGTTGGCTCGAACTATGGCGCTGCCGATGTGGGCAAGCGGTTCCAGTTCATGGGGAAATCGGCGGCGGGCGTCAATTTGGCGCTGGTCGATTTCAGTAATTTGGGCCTTTGGAAAGAAGTCACCCCGGAAAACCTGATCCCTGCCGGCATTGGCCGGAGCGTTGCCGAAATGGTGCCGGGCTATACCGGCACCGGCAGCACCACCGCCTATGGCATGATCGACCGCACCCGTTCTGAAGGCGGCGCGCTGGCCCAGATCATCAACAACAGCCTTGTTGTCTCGGTTGGCGCGGTGACGGTGGCTGCGATTATGCGCGCCACCATGCAAGCGCTTGAGGCCAGCGACATCAGCACCTCGGGCAGTGCTGCGGGCGGCATTATCGCCACAAATACGCTGTTGGGCAAAGCCGATGCGATGATCCTAAATTCCAGCATTACCAGTTCGGGTGGCGATGTCAGTGTCACCGCGACCAATCTCAGCATCGTCTCGGCCGTGGTCGAGACGAAGATGACCGCAAGCGGTTCGGTCTCGGGCACAGGGGCGAGCGTGATCGTCGCCTTTAACGCGGTGGGGTATGATCCGGCGAATATCTTCTTTGCCGCCACCGATGCTTTGCTTGGAACCAGCCTTCTCAGCAATAAGACCCCCGTGGGGGCCTTGGCCCATATCGAAGACAGCGCCACCGTGGCTTATGGCTCGGTTTTGGTGCAAGCCATGTCCAAAGAGATCGTGATCGGCAATCTGGCCAGTCTTGATCCGGCATTGGACGCGCAGGCGATCAGCGACACGCTTTTTGATGCCGAGGGCAGCCGCGATGAGGTCAAAGCGCAGGCCATCCTTGGCGCGGTGGCAAGCGTTTTGACCCAGCAGGGTCTCGCCTTTACCGGCAGCCTAAGCTTTGTTGAACTGGTGCCAACCGAGCTGTGGTATCTGCAAGACGAAGGCGGGCAAAGCTGGCGCGTCGCGCTTGTGGGCAGCGCTTTGGAGATGTCGCGGGTCAATATGCTGACGGCAATTGTCGGCAACGAAGTTGATGTCAGCAAGCAAAATGGCTCGGTTTTGTTGGATCGGGCCTCGGCCTCTAAGGCGGCTGATCCGACAAAATACGGTGCCAACGGGGCTTCGGGCGCAGGGATATTGGCGACCAATCGGGTGGCAAGTGACACACAGGCCTGGATCTCTTCAACCACCGCGGGGCGCGCGCTGGTTGCAAGCCATGGCTCTCTTCAGGTGCAGGCGGAGGACAGCGCCAACTTGATCAGTAAGTCCTCGCTGTCGTCGCAGTCGATCATTTCAAATAATATGAATGATTTCAAACAGCTGCTGACAAATATTTTGTCATCAACCTATAGCTTTACCACCAAATCGGGCACCCAAGACGTCAGCTATGGCGATATGGTCTATGTCGATGCGGGCTTGGGCACGGTTGGTGCCGGTTCGATCTATAAATATGTGGCGCTGACCGGCAGAAGCCTTGATTTTGGCACGCTGACCGAGGCGAATTTGCTGAACACCGCAGTCTGGGCGCGCGCCAATGGCGATATTGATCCGGCCTCGTTGTTCCCCGATGTCGGCAATATGGCGGCCAGCAATTCGATGGCGGTGGGCGGCATTATCGTCACCAATGAGGTTTCGGGCAATGTTCTTGCCAGCCTTGAAAATGTTACGGCCCAAGCGGGGCTGGATGTTGTGGTAGATGCCAAAGCCACGGCGATCTTGCTGGCTACGCTCGAGGCGGTGGTGATCTCTTCGGGCGGCAGCGCTTGGGGGTCGGGCTCGTCGATTGCTTATAGTGGTCAGATCGTCAGCAATATTTTGCAAAACGCAGCGACTGCGCAGATTTTGACATCGGCCATTACCGCTGGTGGCAGTGTGCTGCTGCACGCCGATCAGGCAACTGTGCTGGATGCGACGCTGAACTCGAACACCTCGACCGGCGATACGGCCATTGGCGGCATGTTGGCCTTTAACAGCATTGGCTGGGATGTCTCGAGCGGTAGCTTGCTGAATGCGCTGGACACGTTGCTGGGCGATCCTTTGCTGTCGTCTTTGCTGGGGGTGCCGGGCGCAGGCGCTTTGGCGCGGATTGTCGATTCCAATGTCGTGGCGGGCGCAAATGTCAGTGTCGATGCGGTGTCGCTGACACGGCTGAATGCCACGGTTGCCAATACTGTCACCTCGGCTGCGGGCGCGATCACGGGGGCAAGCGGCAAAGCCACCAGCCTTGTGCTGGCCTCGAACAAGGTTGCAGGCGGCACCAGCGCTTATATCAGCAATACCACTGGCGCTGCGTCAAACAGTGTAACCGCCACAGGCTCGATTTCGGTGACCGCAGCTGACCGGCAGATTTTCCGCTCGAATTCCCTGATGGTTTCCAGCTCTACCACCACCAATGACGGCGGCGCTGCGGTGCTGCAAACCGCGCTGAACAATCTGACCCGCACCGATTGGGCGGCTGTCGCTGGCAGCGTGCAATTGGTTGATCTGGCCTTTGGCGATCTGGTGCGCTTTGTGAATGGCGCTTCGACCAAGATCTACCGCTATCTGGGCACGCCAACCGATGGGGTTTCGGTCGATCTGGGTACGGCGACGATTTATGACAATCTGGATCTTTGGCAAGAAGACTTCGGCTCGCATATGGTTCCAACCGGCTACAATGTTTCGCCAAGCGATGCGGCGGCGACGGGGCTGATTGTGGTGATGAACATGCTGTCCTCTGACGTCGAGGCGCGGGTGCAAGATGCAAGCTTGATTGCGTTGGCGGGTGACATCACCCTGCGGGCCGATCTTGCCGCGACGATGGAGGCCACGGTTGACGCCTCCTTGACCGCTTCGGGCGGTCCGGCCATCGGGGGCAGCAAGGCGGCACCGACCGAGGGCGGTACCACGGCTGCGCGCGGCGGGGCTGCGGTGACCAATGTCCTGCAAGGCGGCGCGCGGGCATCGGCGATTGATGCCGCTTTGACGGCGCGTGGCACCGGTTTGGTGACGGTCGAGGCCACCAATCTGGCCCAGATGACCGCCGATACCGGCTTTACCACCGCAACCGGCGACGAGGCCCAGACCTTGGTGCTGGCCTTCAACTCGGTTGGCTGGAAGCCGTCGAATATCTTCTTTAACGCAATTGATACTTTGCTGGGCGATCCTGCCGTTTCCAGCGCGCTGAACGGCGAAAGCCCTGTCAACGCCACCGCCAGCCTGACACGCACGACGGTGGACGCTGATGGCGCGCTGATGGTGACGGCTGTGAATGACGCCTCGATCACCGCCAACAGCTCGAACCAAGCCATCAGCAGCGCGGGCGCTTTGACCGGCGCAAGCGGCAGCGTGATGGGCGCGATGCTGTCTTTGAACAAGGTCTCGGGCGCGGGCTATGCGTTGATCGACGGGGCACAGGCCAGCTTGGCGGCGCTGTCGAGCTATGTCACCACCGGCGGCAATATCATCGTCTCGGCCACCAATGGCTCGCGCATCACCTCGTTCAACTTTCTCGAGCAAAAGACCACAGTTACCAATGACTTCGGCTTTAGCATGGCAATTGCCCTGCTGGAATCTGCACTGAAAAACTACACCTATACCAACTTTTCTGGCGACCAAGATTTGCGTTTTGGCGATATTGTGCGGATCGGATCGACAGTCGATAAGACCGCTGGCAAGAATGGCGGGCTTTCGGATGGTGATCTTTACCTTTACGTTCACGACACCGATGCGCAGCGCTACACGCCAAATCTGATTGATCTGTCAGCGGTTGATTTCAAGACTGCGCAATGGCTCAAGTTGCCAACCGCCAGCATTCTGACGATGATCCCGCCCTTTATCAGCCTGAACGCCACCGAATCCGATGCGTCTGCGGTGGGCGGCATGGTCTCGATGAACGATGTGCGTGGCGAGACCACAGCGCGGGTCAGCTATGCCATTCTTGCTGCGGGCGGCAAGGTTGATGTCTTGGCGACCAATACCTCGGCGCTTTTGGTGCATAACGTAGGTGATGTGCTGGCCAAGGGCGGCTCGGCAATTGCCGGCGGCAGTGAGGTCATGGCGATTAACGTCAATATGGCGACCAATGTGGTGCTGACCCAGGCTCTGGCCGAAGTTAGCTTTAGCAAAGTCACGGCTTTGGGCGCGTTTTCGGTGCGCGCGCTGTCAACCGGCAGCGTTCTGGCCGATATTGACACCATCACCCAAGCCTTTGGCGGCGGCGGCAATACAGTGGCCATCGGGGTGTCTCTGGCCTTTAACTCGGTTGGGTTCAAGCCACAGAACTTTTTGTTCAACACCATTGATCTGTTCTTTGGCACAACCCTGACGGGTGTTGATGCGGCCTTTGCGCGGGCGCAGGTGGTGGATTCCCAAGTGCTGGTGGCAGGCGATATCGCCGTGACCGCCAACTCGAACGCGGCGATTGACGCAACGATCACCAATTCGGCGGTGGCGATTGCGGTGGGGGCCACGGGCGAGAATGCCAGCACCTCGGTTGCAGCCGTTGCGGCGATGAACCGCGTGGCCAGTGGCACTTTGGCCCAGATTACCCAAGCGTCAGGCGTGCTGTCTTTGGGCGTGCAAAGCAGTGCCGGCAGCCTTGCGGTCACCGCGCTGGATACAACCCATGTCAATGCCAAGGTGAAAGCGGCCTCGATTGCGGTGGCGGTTGGCTCGCAGCAGGCAAGTTCGGTCTCGGTGGCGGCAACTTTTGCCCGCAATGAGATTTTGTCAAACGCCCAGGCGCTTGTCTCGGGCGTAACAGCCTTGCGCGCGGCGACCACGCTTGACATCTTGGCGCGCCGCACTGCGGTGATCAACGCAAACGGTGGGGCCTCTTCCGTGGGGGTGGCGATCAGCGCCAGCGCCAAGGCGACCTCGATTTCGGGTGGCGGCGCGATTGTCGTCAACCGTATCACTGGCAGCACCACGGCCAAAATCTCTGACACCCACATCACGGTCGGCGGCCACGTTGGCGTGACGGCTGAAGACGGCGCGGTGATCTTGGCTTCGGTCGAGACGCTGGCGGCCACGGTTGCGATTTCGGGCAATACCTCGGCGGCTGTTGGTCTTGGCATGGCCATGGCCTTTAATGAAATCGGCTATCAGACCAGCAGCCAAGCCGCAGATTACACCAGCGCCAGCCTGCCTGTGACCTTAATCGCGGGCAAAGTGGTGCATGTCACCGATGGGCCGCAAGCTGGTGCCGACTTCGCGTTTGTAGGCGCAACGGCCACGCAGGCCGGCGGCTTTGACCTTTCGGTGCAAGACTACAACGACACCCGATTGTGGCAGCGCGTAGATCTGGTTGCAGGTCTTGGCGGCACCACGGCGGCGATTGAAAACGGCAGTCTGGTGGCTGGCGGAGCGGTAGATGTCTTGGCGATAGCAAGCGAAAGCATCATCGCCAGAGTGGCGGTGACGGTGCTTGCACTGGCTGGCGGCAAGACCGGCTTGGCTTTGGCAGGTGGCGGCAGCGCGGCCAAGAACAGCATTCTGGGCGGTGCGGATGCGCATATCTCGGGCCTTAGCAATTTGACCGCCGCCAGTGTCTCGGTTGTGGCGCGCGACAGTGCGATTATCACCTCGAACGTCAAGGCGGTGTCGATTGCGGCGGCGCTTGGGCAGACCGCAACGGCGGTCTCGATCGGTGTAGCGGTTTCGGTGAATGAGGTGAACACATCGGTTTTGGCCGAGATGGCTTCGATCAGCCAATCCACCATCACAGGCGCGGTCAGTGTCACCGCCGATATCGCGCCACCGCCCAGTTATTCGGCACTTTTGGGCGGGCTGACGGCTGCGGCATTGGACAGCGCAACCGAAGCCAAACTGGTTGATGTCAACGGGGTGGTCAGCCTTGATCCGGTGGATCTGGCGGCTGATACCGCGACGATGGCGGCGCTTGTCAGCGCGATCAACGCCAAGCTGCCACCGGCCGAGCTGTTGACCAACAGCTTTGCCGCGGGCACACTGAAATTATCTAAATCAACAACTGGCACTGGCTGGCTGTTGATCGATGAGATCGGGCGGGCCTTTTCGATGGACATCGTCAACGGCGCTTTGGTGGTGACAGCCAAGACCATCAATGCGGTTGCCCAAGCGGCCTCCATCAGCGTAGCGCTGGGACAACAGGGTGTTGCGGTTTCTGGGGCAGGCGCGTTTTCCTTTAACACCATTGGCAGCGGCGCAGCGGCGCGGGTGCTGAACAGCCGTTTGGCGGCAGGTGGGACGGTCACCGTCTCTGCAACCAATAAGGGCGCGATCAACGCCTCGGTTTTGGCAGCTTCGGCGGCGGTTGGCATCGGCTCGACAGGGGTTGGTGCCTCGCTTGGTGTGGCAGTGGTGCATAACACCATCGCAGGTATCGGCGGCGGCGCGGTTTCGGTCAGCGCGCAGATTGCGGGCTCGGATGTGGTGACAAGCGGCGCGATCAGCGTCAGCGCTGTGACGGCGCAATCTATTGACGCCACCGCCTTCTCGGGCTCGGTTGCGATTGCCGCAGGCTCGACCGCCTTTGCAATTTCGGGATCTGGCGTCGGTGTGGCAAACCGCATCAACGTCGATACCCGCGCCTTTATCTCGGGCAATCTGGCCAGCGGTGCCACGCCCGCGATTTCGGGCAGCAGCATCATCGTCAGCGCCAATGACAATTCGATCATCAACGCTTGGGGCGGGGCGGCCTCGGTTGCCTTTGCGGCGGGCTCGACCGCGGCGGGCGTCTCGATTGGGGCTTCGGATGTTTACAACAGCATTGCCGGCACCACCTATGCAGGGCTGACAGGTGTCAGCCGCTTTGCCCGCGCCACCAGTGGCAGCATCGGTATCAGCGCGCAGACCCAAGCGGTTATCACCGCCTCGGCGCAGGCGGCGTCTTTGGCCGCAGGCTTTGGCCAGACTGGCATCGCAATTTCTGGGGCAGGGGCCTCGGCGGTCAATCTGATCAGCGCAGGCGCTGTGGCCGAGCTGACCAGTTCGACCGTCACCGCAAATGACAATGTCACTGTTACCGCGACCTCGAGCAGTGCAATCAAAGCCACTGTGCTTGCAGCTTCGGCTGCGGTTGCAGTGGGCCAAACCGGCATTGGCGCCTCGATCGGGGTGGCGGTTGCGCGCAACCAGATCGGCTTTGCGGCCATCGACCCCTCCAGCCTGCACGCCACCTATGCGGCTGGCGTCTCGCGTCCGGTTTCGATTGCGGCGGGCCAGAGTGTCGAGATCACCAAGGGTCTTCGCGCTGGCCAAGTCTTTGTCTATCGCGGCACAGCGCCGCTGACCGATGCGGGCGGTCTTGATCTGAACGCACAGGATTACGGCAATCTTGACGCTTGGAGCGAAATCTCGTTGCAGCGCAGCCCAGCCTCGGTTTCGGCGCTGATTTCGGCCAGCACGGTGACGGCGGTAAATGGCGTGAGCGTCACTGCGCAAAGTCGGCAAAGCATCGAGGCAAGCGTCTTTGCCGGATCGGCAGCGATTGCGGGTGGTCAGGTGGGCATCGGCCTGTCTGGCGCGGGCGTTTCGGTCGAGAACGTGATCGCCTCGGCCATCGAGGCCAGCGTGCTAGGCGGTTCGATCACGGCCAAGTCTCTGACTGTGCTTGCAAAAGACCAAAGCCTTATCACCGCTTCGGCGCAGGCGGTCTCGATTGCAGCGGCGGTGGGTCAGGTTGCAGGGGCGATGTCAATTGGCGTGTCGATTGCTTCGAACCGTGTCGATAATGATGTGGTGGCCTTGGTTTCGGGCGCTGTGCTGACCCTTTCGGGCGGCACAGGGGCGGTTGTTGTGCAAGCTCTTACAGGTCTGGACAGCCCCAGCTTTACCCTGAACGGAATAAGTGCCGACGGTTTGACCGATGCCGCGCAGACCGCAACCAATGACGCGGGCACGGTGGTTGATGCGGCGGATGCGCTGGCAGATGCGGGGCTTTTGGCGGCGCTGAAGCTGGCGCTGCAAGGCTCGGGCGAGGTTGTTTCGGGCAGCTTGCGCGTGGCGGTTGTGCGCGATGCGTTGAAGTGGTCGGTCGTTGATCAAGCCGGTCGCCATTGGACGATCGAGCTGATTTCGGGCAGTCTTCGCGCCAGTCGTACCACGATCACCGCGACATCTTCAGCGGCTTCGGTGGCTTTTGCGGGCGGCATGGTGGCGGCGGGCGTCTCGGGGGCAGGGGCTTCGGCGGTCAATGCTGTGACGTCAAACACCAGTGCCAAGATCACGGGCGCGACGATAACCTCGGCGCAAAGCCTTCTGGTTGATGCTGCCAATAAAGCCTCGATTGATGCCTCGGTGATGGCGACATCGCTGGCGGTTGGCGTGGGCATGGCGGGCCTTGGCGTGGCGATTGGGGCCGCGATTTCGCGCAACTATATCGGCTATGATCTGCATGGATCACGGATGACGGGCCGCGGCCTGACCTCGGCCATTTTGGAAAACACCCAAGCGACGGGCGGCGGCGCGGTGATCACGGTCAGCGCAGCTTCGAACCAAGCGATCAATTCTGAAGTCTTTGCTGGCACTGCTGCGCTTGCAGGCGGTGTGGTCGGGCTTGCGCTTTCGGGCTCTGGCGTCGAGGCGGTCAATACCATTGCCTCCGACAGCCTTGCTGCGATCCGCGGATCTTTGAGCAATCTTGACGGCGCATCGATCAGCGTTTTGGCCAGCAATGCCTCGGCCATCGACTCCAAGGCCGGAGCCGTTGCGCTGAGTGCGGCCTTTGGCCAAGTGGCAGGCGCAATTTCGATTGCCGCCACGATTGCAAAGAACAGCATCGCAGGCACAACCTTGGCCCAGATCAGCCGCAACGCTGCAAGTGGTGTGGCGGGCGTGGTCAAAGCCAGTGCGGGCGCGATTTCCGTCACGGCCACCGACAGCGCCACGATCCACTCGACCGCTTCGGCGGCCTCGCTTGCGGTGGCGGTCGGCTTTGGCGGCGGCGCTTTTAGCGGAGCTGGCGCAAGTTCTGAAAACAGCATTCGCAACGGCGTTGCTGCCAGCATCGACACCATGACCCTGATCGCCAGCGGAGCTGTCTCTGTGATCGCCACCAGCACTGGCACGATCAGCGCCAATGTGCTTTCGGCGGCAGCCTCGCTGGGGGCGGGTGCTTTGGGTATTGGCATGTCGATTGGCTCTTCGAGCGCGCGCAACAGCATCGGCTATCAAAACGTCGCGCCAAGCAGCCTGTCGCCAACCTATGCCACCAACCGCGCCAATCCCTCAATTTTGACCAATGGCGATACGGTGGAAATCACCGAAGGCAGCCGTCGCGGTCAAGTGTTCCAATATGTGGGCACGGCGGCCCTTGGGGCGGCTGGCGCTGCGGCGCTTGATCTGTCGGCGATGGATTACGCCAACCCAGATGCTTGGCAGGAAATCAGCCTGTCGCGCGATCCGGCTTCGGTTTCGGCCACGGTGCTTGCAAGCGCAATCACCGCAGGCGGTGCGGTTTTGGTACGGGCACAAAGCACGCAGGCGATCTCGGCGCAGATCTTTGCGGGCTCGGCGGCGATTGCGGGCGGCGGCGTCGGCATTGGCCTGTCAGGCGCGGGCGCTTCGGTGGACAACATCATCGCCACGGCGATCTTGGCCTCGATCAGCGGCGGCAGCGTCACCGCGCAGGCGCTGACGGTCGAAGCGCTGGACGCAAGCACCATCATCGCCAATGTGCAGGCGGTGTCTCTGGCGGCCTCTTTGGCGGTTGTGGGGGTCTCGGTTTCTATCGGTGTGTCGATTGCTGACAACCGCGTGGACAATGATGTCTCGGCCTTGGTGTCAGGAACAGTTCTGAGCATCAGCGGCGGTGCTTCGGCCGTTATCCTGCGCGCCTTTACCGGCCTTGCGGTGCCAAGCTTTGCCCTGTCAGGCAGCTTGGCCGCGTCTTTGACCGATGCCGCCACGGCCGATCTGACCAGCAACGGCAGTGCGCTTGAGACCAGCGACAAGACAAGTGATGCGGCGATGCTGGCGGCGCTGAAACTGGCACTGCAAACGGCGGGCGAGACGGTGAGCGGAACTCTGCGCGTTGCGGTTGTGCGCGCGGGCGAGAAATGGTCGGTTGTTGATACCAGCGGGCGGCAGTGGAGCATCGAACTGATCTCGGGGTCTTTGTTGGCCACGCGCAGCACGATCACTGCGACGGCTTCGGCCTCTTCGGTGGCGGCGGCAGGGGGATTGGTCGGCGTTGCGCTTTCAGGCGCGGGGGCTTCGGCGGTCAATGCTGTGACCTCGAACACCTCGGCCAAGATCAGCGGCGCGCAGCTGCTGGCTGCGGGGAGCATCACGGTGCAGGCGGTCAATAGCGCTGCGATCAACGCCTCGGTGCTGGCGACTTCGATGGCGGCGGGGCTTGGTCTTGCGGGGGTTGGCGTTTCGATCGGGGCCGCGATTTCGCGTAACTATATCGGCTATGACATGCGGGCAAATCGGGTCGCAGGTCGCGGCTTGACCTCGGCCATTGTCGAGAACACCACCTCGGCCAGCACCGGTCTTGGCGCGCTGACGGTGACGGCTGCCAGCAGCCAAGCGATCACTGCCAATGTTTTTGCAGGCTCGATGGCGGTTGCGGGCGGAATTGTGGGTTTGGCGCGCTCTGGCTCTGGGGTCGAGGCGCTTAACCTTATCGCCTCTGACAGCCTTGCGGCCATTCGCGGTTCGGCGACGGGGCTGACGCTGGCCTCGGTGAGCCTAAGCGCGACCAATCTTTCGTCGATTGACGCCAATGCGGGCGCGGTTGCGATGAGCCTTGCGGGCGGCGGTCTGTCGCTCTCGGGTTCGGTGGCAGTGACGCTTGCTGAAAACCGGATCAGCAGTAGCACCACGGCGGAAATCTCGCGCAATGCGGCAAGCGGGGCTTTTGGCTCTGTGACCACCCAAAGCGGCGGTATTTCGGTTTCGGCGCGCGATGAAGCCGAGATCCGCTCGGTTGCTTCGGCTGCGGCTTTGGCTGCCTCGGTTGGGATCATCGGCGTGGCGATCAGTGGCGCAGGGGCTGCCTCGGAAAACACCATCCACACCGCGACGACGGTGCTGGCCGATCATATGACGCTTCATGCGGCGGCTGATATCGACTTTACCGCCGAAAGCAGCGCGACGATTCTTTCGACTGTGATCTCGGCTGCGGTCTCGCTTGGCGGCGGCGTTGTTGGCGCGGCAACCTCGATCGGAGCCTCGCTTGCCAAGAACACCATCGGCAGCACGGCGCAGGACGGGGTCTTTGCGCTGTCAAACGGCGCAGTTCTGACGGCTGCGGGGGATGTCAGCTTTGCAGCCAGCATGTCGAGCCGGATTGAAGCGACCGTGGCAAGCATCGCCGTGGCGCTGGCCGAAGGCCTGTCGGCCAATTCTGCGGCTGGAAGTGGTGCTGCGGTTGACAATACCATTGGCTATAGCGTCTCTGCCTTGGTCACGGGCGGCTCGATCACTGCCTCTGCTGGCGCAGTTTTGATCTCGGCCACAGACACTGCAACCCTGATCTCGCATGTGGCGGCAGGCTCGGTTGCTGCCAGCTACGGCATTGGCAATTCGATGGCGCTGGCGATTTCGCTGGCCTCTGCAACGCTGCAAAACGCCGTCATTGCCCGCATTGATGGCGCAAGCGTGCTTGCCGACAGCGTAACGGTGCAGGCGCTTGAGACGATGACGGTGGATGTCACCTCGAGTGCGGCTGCGGTTTCGGCGGCCTATGGCGGCATGGCGCTTTCGGGCGGCGGTGCCTCTGCTGTGATGACAAACTCCAGCACGATTCTGGCTGAAATCATCGGCGCTGCGGCAAATATTCAAGCTCTAAGCGGTGTGACTGTAACGGCCACGGCGCTGCAATCGCTGAAAACCCGCGTCGATGCCCTCAGCATCGCTGCCGGCTTTATCGCCATTGCCGGCGGTGGCGGCACGGCCGTAGTCACCTCGAACGGCGTGATCACTGCGCGCGTGTTTGACGCAGATATCACCGCCGCCGCACTCTTGGTTGCGGCCTATGACGGCATCTCGCAATCGGCAGTTGTCGAGGGCATGACGGTTGGCACCACCGCAGGCATTGGGGCAAGTGTCGCCACTGTCACCACCGCGCAACGGGTGACGGGTTCGGTGGGGGGCGCAAGCGCTCGTCTTGTTTTGGGCAGCCTGACAGTGACCGCAGAAGAGGCGGGGCTGAACGGCGCTGATCTTGCCAATGTCGAGACCTATGCTTCGGGCGGCGGCATCTTGCTGGGTGTGCAATCGACGGTGTCGTTGGCCTCGAATGCCTCGACCGTTTCGGCCACTGTGGCCGAGGGGGGGGCTGTGATCTCGCTGACGGGGGCCGCGAAATTTGCAGCAACTTCGATCGCAAATCAACGCGTTGTGGCAAATGCTGCGGCGGGTGGTCTGATCGGAATTGGTGCGGCGGTGGCCAATGCTGTGTCTACCTCGGTGACCAGCGCTTTGATCGGTCAGTCGACACATATCACTGGCACCGACCTTGCGATTTTTGCGGTCAGCACCGACCATACCGACGGCTATGTCAACGCCGGAGCTTACGGCCTTGCGGCGGGGGCGGCGGCTGTGGTCAACAGCACGATCCACGCCAATGTCTTGGCAGGGATTGCCGATGCGGCGAATGCAACAAATACCAGCACGCTGAACCTCTCGGGCGTGTTTTCGGTCAGCGCCGGCCATGTGGCGGACCCTGTCGCAACAATCGCAACCAGCGCAGGCGGAGCCCTTGCCGGTGCGGGTGCAGCGATCACGCATATAATCTACGCGGCGGTTGACGTTATCATTGGTGATTGGACAAATCTGACCGCCGGTTCGATTTTAATTGATGTTGGCAATACGTTAACCGGTTCGGGCCGTATCGACGGCAAGGCTGGCGGGATTGCGGCCGCGACCAAGTCGGACATCTACACCGCAATTGATTTTTCTACCAATGTCCGCTTTGGCACTTCCAGCATCGTGCATACCACCGATACCACGGGTATTTTGCGCGCCACCGTCTTCACAAAAATTACCTATACCGAAAACGCGAAACTGGTAACGCATGGGGCACTTGCAGGCTCGGGGGCGGATGTTGAATTCAACGGCAAAGCCCTCAGTGCCTCGATTGTTGTGGGGTCAAATGCACAGCTGACCTCCGAAGGTGAAATCGAGTTGGAAGTGAACGGACTTTATACCGTCACGCTGCAATCCTCGACCGAGACTTTGGGCGGTGTCACGGTTGCCATTGGCGCGGGCACGATTGATGTCACGCCAAACTATAAGATCGAGTTCAGCTCTGGCTCTTACAGCCGTGCGACGGGGGATTTCTACGCCTCGGTCGGGACCAACCGCGAGCTGGAATACAACATAAACATGTTTGACGTTCATGTTGATAACTTTGCGGGCAGCTCGCCAATTCCGGTCTCTGATCTTAAAACCCATGTTCTATATCAGGCCTATAACCTGATCAAAATTGACGCCAATGCGACGACGGAAAGCTATGCGAATATCTATTTGCATGCGGATGGATTTTCGATTGCCAGTGTTGTTGGTGTTGCGAAAACCACCAGCTGGGTTGCGGCTCTAAGTGGCGGCTCGATTGGCTCTGGTGCGGGGGCGACGCGTGCCGTGATCGAAGGCAGCGTGATAAACGATGGCTTGATCAAAACCGGTGCAAAAAGAAATAAGGCATTGACGCTGATTTCAGTGGTGGCGCCGGTTGTCGATTCCTTGGGTCAAGCGGTCTATATCGTTGATGATGCGGGCAATCCGGTGTTGGATGCGAATGGTCTGAAACAGCAGATGCTGTCAGTGCAAACAATTGCAGATCCGAACAAACCACCCAGCGATATCAGCTTTACCGATAGCACCGGCACGCTTCAGACCTCGCAATTTGATGCGATTGCTTTGGCGCAGCAGAAAATAAACGATTATCCAAATGATGCGCAGGTCGTGGCGTTTTACTCCACCCAGATCGCACGCATTAAGCAAGATCTTCTAAAGCTTGGTCTTGCGGAATTGATAGGCAGCGAAATCGTCCCGATTATTCCAGAGGTCGAGACGGTAACTTTTGCTCCGATCAGCGCACAGGCTGGTGAGGTTAAGATCTTTTCTGACCAATTGTCAGGAACAGGCACATTCGATGTTCCTAAAAATGCCTCGATCGTGATTAATTCAAATAGCTCGGCTAATTTGACATTTAACGGGATATATATTCCAAACACCAATGGCGGGATCTATTTCAACGGAACAGACATCACGGATGTGACTGGAGCTGCGACTACGGTCGCGGATGGTTTGGATTGGATCCAAGGCGAAAACCTGCGCAAAGTTAATCTAAACAACGACACCACAACGAATATTGGCACAAAAGACAGCGTTTTGTCTGCGCGTTTCAACATCACTGCGAATAGTGTTGATCACGCCGCAGCGACGCCAACAATTCTTATTGATGTGGTCAATATTAATGAATTGATTGACCAGACGACCGGCGTGATCCCCCCTCCTCAATCAGTTCTGGTCCAGGGGGATATTAATGCGCGTACCTCGAGTGTGACGATTAACAACCATTCGCAGGGTGGCTCGATTACTTTGAAGGCGGCAGTGAACGCCGCTGTTATTTCTATTCATGCCGATGCATCAGTTAATATTTCTGGTGTCATGATCCAGCAAGTGGGTGGTGATCCCTATGCCGCGTTTTTGACCGGCGCTTTGACAGGGTCTGAGGGGATTAATCAAGCCTCCAGTGCAGGGCTTGCGGCGTATTACGCCACGCCAGCTTCGACAACGCCTTCGATTTCAGCAAAGCGCGTCGTTATTGAAGCAGAGTTTATTGATGTAAACGGGTTGATCCAATCGGGTCAGAACTCTTATACGCTTGAGTTGAATGCCGACGAGTATAGCCAAATTATTCGGGCTCAGAAAAGTGGTAACAACTTTACCAACATCAAGCTGACAACAAGCGCCAAAGATGCCAATGGCAAGTTGATCGCGAATGATGATTTCACCGTGGTCTATGATCGGGTGCGTAATATTCTGATCACCAAAGCTGTAAATCCATACGGCGGTTATATCGAATTGACCGGCGCGATTATGAATACGCAAAACGGGCAGATCACCGCCTATGCCGGCTATCCGCAGATCACCGTTACCAATAATATGTCTGCAATTGCAGGGATGACCATTCAGATCGATGGTATTGACGCCGACACGGTCGGCGACGGCAAGATCATTCTGCATGATAAAACCAAGTCTGAAACCACGACCTACACCAAGCAAATTTCCGGCAATGTGCTCAAGCAAGTCACGACATTTGTCGATGTGCCGGTCTCGACCTATGCCTACACTGGCGGGGCTGTTAATTCGGTTCAGTATTCTCCAATGGCGAACTTCCGCTATGGCTGGAGCATCGCGGTAAAAACGCAGACCACCGATATCTCTAAGTTTTCGAAGAGCGGTTGGCTCTTCATCAACCTGGGCACCAGTCCGGTCTTGAACGTCACCGATTCAATGCAGTTGAGCGCGGAATTGGTCGAAGGCTCACAATATTTCTATAAAGATGCCAATGCACTTGCTGGTTACAGTTATCAGGCCAGTTCTAATCCGGGCGTGAATTATACCTATTCCAGTTCGACGGTGACGACCTCTGACTCGGGCTGGTTGTCGCAGGGTTATAGTGTCAGCAAGACATGGTACGGTAAAAAGACCTATCATTACAAATATGAGCGGACCTCTGGCACCACCACAACTTATCAACAAAGCATTCTGGCTGATCGCCCTATTGGCATTAACTTTTTGTTTAATGCGACGGGTAATATTTCGGTCAATGCTGGTGCGGCCAATATTCTGATTGCGGGCAATCTGAACAACCAAACCGGCACGACAAGTCTTGTCACCACAGGCAGCATCACCACCTCGGCCACCGAGGCGGCAGGGCAGTCGGCGGCGGTGGGCGGCAAGATCATCACTCTGACGGCCGGCGGGGCGATTGGCGCGCAGAGCGCACCGTTGCAGGTCAAGCTTGCCAGCACTTTGCCGGGGGCTGTGTTGAATGCCACGGCGCCGGGCGCGATCAATCTGGCGGCGGTTGCGGGGGATTTGATCGTTGGAACCATCAGCACAGTGCGCAATGTTGCCTATGGCGGATCCACGCTGCAATCGCGCGAAAGCATTAATATCACAGCGAAAAAATCGATTATTGCCACCAGTTCCAGCTTGATTGCGGGCAGCTCGATTGTGCTTGATGCGCAGGGCGGCGGCATTGGCAGCGCTTTGATCCCCTTGCGGATTGATACCGGCGCGCAGCCGACCGATACCTTGACCGTCACGGCGGCCGGCACGGTGGCTTTGCGCGAAATTTCCGGCGATCTGAGTATTTTCTCGATCAGTTCGCCAGGCAAAGATGTGGTGTTGATCGTCGACTCTGGCTCGGTTTTGGACGGCAACAACATTCAAGTTGTGGACACGCGCACCACCGATCAGCTTTTGGCGACGGTTTGGACCGATCTGCAACTGACCGCCGACACCGGCGCGAATACGAAGGTTCAAGATACGCTTGACAGCCTGTCTGCGGCCCGCACCCGCGAATATCAGACCTATTGGAAGTGGCGCAGCCTGCAAGGCGAGCCGCATTTCGCCGATATTTTGAGCAATGCCTCGGCTGTCATGGTGACTTCGGACGAAGAGATTGCCTCGTTGCGGGCGTCGTATTTGCCTGCGGGGGTGACTTGGGTCACGGCTTCGGTGGATGAAAAGGCCGCGGTCGATCTGCAAATTCAAACCTTGATGCTGTCGCGCACTGAACAGCTGCGCAGTCTCAACGCCACCTATGGCAGCCTGACTGCGGCCTATGACAGCAGCTATTCGGTCGCACTAACGGCGGCTGAAATCGCGCAGGTGACGGGGTCGATCAAGATCTGGACGGCGGACGAGCTGTTGTTTGGCTTTTCTGCGGGCTTGTTGAAGCCTGTCACCTCGACCCAGACCAGCATTGAAGACGCCAATATCACCGCAGGCACGCTGAAGATCACCGCTTCGGGCGGCGTGGGCTATGCTGGCAGCAAGACGCTTATCGACTTTACCGGCACCATGACGAATGACGAGCGGATCTTGTTGGCGGCGGCGGAAAGCAAGGATGTGACCTTCCTGCTGACCAATGTGATCGCAGCAACGGTTGATTTCAACCTGACTACCTCGACCATGCACCGCACCGATGGCGGCAGCTGGAGCAGCACTTTTGCGGTGGGCGATTACATCGAGGTCATTGGCCTGACGCTCAACGCCACCGGCAATGGCAATTTCTACCGGATCGGCAGCATCAGCAATGGCGGGGCCGATATCATCATCGAGACCGGCGCGGGGCTGTTGTCACTTTCTGCCGACGAGCGGCTGCAATCGGTCAGCGTGGCGGCCGTGGCCATGGACCCGATGTCGCAGATTGGCGCCGTGAAATGGCTTGAGATTCTGAAGCGTGAAGATCTGAACGTCACCTTGGACAGCACGCTTGCGATCACCGCAAATGGCAATGCTTTTGTCGGCTCGCGGTCGAATATGCATCTGCTTGATATTAATGTCGCGGGCACGGCGATCATCAAATCGGCGGGGTCTTTGTATGGGCACAGCGGGTCTTCGACGCTGGCCAATATTGTGGCGGGCGGCGATCTTGTGCTGGAGGCGGGCTATGGCTCGATCGGCACAGGGGTCGATGCAAACCGGCTTTGGATCAACCTAACCTCGGCCAATGCGCAGCTGACCGCACGGGCGCAAAATGATATCTGGATCGGCGAAACCCTGGGCGATATGCGGGTGGCGACAATCTATTCTTCGACCGGCAACGTCGATTTGCTTGCGGTAGCGGGCAATATTGTCGATGCGATCAATTCTGATTTCGTCAATATCCAAGCCTATAACATCCAGCTGCAAGCCAGCGGCTCGATTGGGTCGCAGTCCAACGATCTGGACATTCAGGCGGTCTATGACGGCGGCACGGTGGTGCGCGGTTTGGTGACGGCAACCGCGGGGCAGAACGTTTATCTGGTGCAGACCGGCGATATGTGGCTGCGCAACGTCTATGCGGGCGGCACTGTGCGGCTTGAGGCCACCACTTCGATCTTTGATGCTGTGGATATTGCCGATGTCACCAATCCCTATAGCGCCAATCTTGCGGTCACCTCGTCGAATGCGGGCACCGATATCACCGGCGTGGATATTTCGCTGGTGGCGATCCAGACGCTTGGCTTTATCGGGGCTGCGGGCAATGAGATCGACATCAATATGTTGGGCTCGGTTGGCGTGCTGAACACGGTCAGCTATGACAGCACCTATCTGAACGCCAATACCGGCGACATTCGCTTGAATCAGGTTGGCACCTCGGCGGGCTATACGGCCTTTATCACAGCGCTAAGCGGCAGCATTTTGAACGCGGCTCTTCAGGGGGTGACCAATATCACCGGTGGACGCGCTTATCTTGTGGCGCAAAAAGACATCGGCCTGCGCGACAAGAACATCTATACCACCATCGGCGCTTTGCAGGGCCGCTCGACCACCGGCAACACCTATCTGTTCAACGATGGCGCGCTTGCGGTCTCGGCCTTTACCGGCGTTGGCGTGGGCATGTATGCGGGCGGCGATGCGATTGTGCAGGCCCATAGCCCGATCACGGTGTCTTCGGATGTGGTTGTGATTGGCGATCTGAGCTATATCGCCAATGAAAGCGCCACCGACGACCGCGATAATATCACGATCAATGCGGGGATTTCGATTTCGGCCAGTGGCACTGCGACCTTCTTGGCGGGCGATAACTTTGTCCTGTCGGCAGGAGCAAGCATTCAGACGGGGCAAAATCTGGTGATTGTCACCGACTATGGCTCGCTGGACAGCCAAGGCGGCGATGTCACCCTGACAGGCACCCTGCACTCGACGGGCTACACCCATATCACCACCAGTGCGACGAAAAGCTCGAGCGTGGTGATCGATGGTTTGCTGACCGCGCAGGGCGATTTTGTGCTGACCACGGGCGTGGTTGGCGACAGCGTTGCGATCAATTCGACCGTGCAGGGCGCGGGCGTTGCGCTGCTTCTGGGCGCGGGCAATGACACGCTGACCCTGACGGGGCGGCTGGCTGCAACTTCGGGCGATACCGTGCTGGATCTGGGCAGCGATGCCGATGCATTGGACAATGTGTCGATCAGCGGTGCTTTGGCGGCCGCGCGCGATCTGCTGATCTATAAGATGCCTGCTGCGACCTGGACGGCTGTTGTTGGCGTGGCACAAACGGTGACAGTTGGCGTTAATGCGCTGGTACGGGTCCAAGACGGCACCCGTGTCACTTTGTACCGCTATGTCCCGCTTGGTTCGGCTGCGATCAATCTGGGCACGGCCAATTATGCCGATACCTCGGTTTGGAGCGCTACCAATACCAACACCAGCGGGCTTGGGCGCGCGGTTTTGGCAATGACGGCGGCCTCGAGCCTGACCGCAGGGCGCGATCTGGTGATCCGCACCGGCGGCGGCAGTGACAGCTTGATTGATCTGGGGGCTATCACGGCGACCACGGGCGATATCTTTATTGATCTGGCCAATGGGGTGACGGGCACCGCGCAGGTGCTGCAATTGGGCGCAAAAGGCGTGACGGCTGGCGGATCTTTGTCGGTTTTGGCTGACGGGGCAACGGCGGTCTCTCTGGCGCTGACCGGCCAGTTCACGGTTGGGGGCGAGGCTCTGTTTGTGACCGGTTCGGGGGCTGATACGATCAGCTCTTCGGCCGTGCAAACCACTGGCAGCTGGCGGCTTTTGGCCAATGCGGGCGATGACACGGTCTCGGTCTCGGGCGCGATTACCACCACCACAGGTGATCTGATGCTGGATCTGGGCACCGATGCCGATGCGCTGAACACACTGACCGTCTTGGCGCCGCTTTCGGCCGCACGCGATTTGATTGTGTTGAACCTGGCACAGGCCGATCACGCGGCAACGCTGGGTGTCTCGCAAAGCGTCACGCTGGCTTTGGGCGATGTGGTGCGGGTTAGCACCGGCTCTGACGCGCGGCTTTACCGCGCGCTTGGCACGCAGACAGTGCAGATGGATGTCGGTCTGACCGATTACACCGATGTGCTGCTTTGGGCGCAGACCGATACCAATGGCCGCCTGCATGGCATAGCCACTTTGGTGATCTCGGCCTCGGGCGCTTTGACGGGGGGGCGCAATGTTCATATCCAAACCGGAGGCGGCAACGACACCCTTACCGCTCAGGCGGCAATCAGCGCGACGCTTGGCGATATCTTGATTGATCTTGCCGACAGCAAACTTGGCGGCAAGCAGAGCGTCAGCTTGACCACGGGGCTTGTGGTCTCGGGGGCCGATACCACCATCATGAGCCTTGGCACCGCGATTGCCGAATTCACCTTCCACGGCGCGATTGCCGCGGGCGGTAAACTGAGCCTGATCACCGGACTTGGCGACGACAAAATCACCTCGACCGCCGATCTTTTGGGCCAATCGGTGCTGATTACCACTGGCGTGGGCAGCGATCAGGTCAGTGTTATTGGCAAGATCACCGCAACCGCGGGCGGGGCTTTGCCGGTCACGAAATGGACTGGTACCACTGGCAGCACATTGTTGATCGTGCCGCTGCAAGGCGATCTGCTGACCTTGACGACAAATGGCGTGGCAGGGGTTTACCGCTATGTCGGTCCGGCCAATCAGATGCTGGATCTTGCGACGGTGGCCTATTGGGACAGCGCGCGCTGGCAGTCGCTGATCGGCGATGTCACGATTGATCTGGGCACGGATGCTGATGCACAAAACAGCCTTTCGGTCTTTGGCTCGATCACGGCCGCTGCGGCGATCCGCATCTACAATCTGCCGCAAACCGAGTGGAGCGTCATCAGCGGCGTCAGCCAAACGGCGACGCCATCGACGGGCGATCTGGTCAGCGTGATGACCCAGGGCGAGGCGGCGGTCTACCGCTATATCGGCGGGCGCAGCCGTGGCTTGGATCTGGGCTTTACCAGCTATTCCGACACCAGCCTGTGGCAGGCGGTCTCGGAGGGCAGTTTGGGCAGCGGTACCACCAGCATCAGCCTGTCTGATGCGGGCACCCTGACGGCGGGCACCAATATCGACATTTGGACCGGCGGCGGAGCCGATACGGTCAGCGCCAGCGGTCTGTGGCGGGCGCAGGGCTCGTTGCGACTGCAAACTGGCATGGGCGCCGATAACATCGCGTTGAACAAGGGCGTGATCGCCAGCATGGGCAATGTGGCAATAGATCTGGGCGACGGGCCTTTGCGCGCCACTCAATCCTTGAAAATTGCCAATGGCGGTATCGCGGCGGGCAGCGATATCACGCTGCGGGCCTCGGGCATTGCCAAGGTCAGCATCGCGGTTTCAAGCGATGTGGTCGCAGGGCGTGACATCTTGATCGCCACCGATCTGGGCGAGGATCAGATCACCTTGGGCACCCTAATGACCGCAGGGCGCAATATTTCTGTCAGCACAGGAGCAGGCTCGGATAGCATCACGGTGGCGCGCAGCGTCACGGCGACCTCTGGCGCGCTTTTCATCGATCTGGGCACCGGCGAGACCGTACGGCAGATCTTGCAGATCACCCGCGGCAGCCTGATCTCGGGTGCCGAGATGCTGGTGCAGGCCAGTGGCACAACCGCCGTGCTGGTGGATGTGAATGGCGGCTTGGTTTCGGGGGGGGCGATGACGCTGCGCTTGGCTGATGGCGCGGATACCATTCAGATTGCGGGCGATCTGACCGCAGGGGCTGCGATGCTGATTGCGACAGGCGCGGGGGGCGACACCGTCACCCTGCCGGGCAATCTGACCAGCACCGGAGGCTCGATCCGTTTTGATCTGGGCGATGGCGCGGCGGGCGGCTTTAGCTTTATGCCAAGCTTTGACAGCTTGACGGTCACCGGCGCAATCAAGGCCGCGACCAGCTTTACGCTGACCAACACAGGCAGCACCGGCGCGCTTATTCACCTGATCGGCGATGTCACGGCGGGCAGCTTTATCTTGGTAAGCCTTGCCTCTGGCGCCGATGAGCTGACCTTTGACGGCAAGCTGAAGGCGGGCACCGCTTTGACAGTGGCAAGCAGCGGTGGCGCGGATATCGTTACCTTTAACAAAATGTTAGAGGCTGTCGAAGGCTCGGTGCTGGTCAATCTTGGCACCCTTGCGTCCGGCACTGCGATTGTCGCCTTGAACGACACCGTGACTGCCGCGCAGGACATCAGCCTGATCTCGGCTGGGGCAGGAAATCTGCGGCTGACTTTGCAAAAACAGGCGACGGCAGGGAATGCCTTCCTGATTTCCACCGGCAATGGCGCCGATGTCATCACCCTTAACAGCGGCATTCTGGCCAAGGCCCAAGCTGCCGTTCAATCGGGTGGCGGCAGCGATCGTGTCACCCTGCCAGCAAGTGGCTCGATTACCAGCACGACCGGCGATGTGATAATCGACCTTGGTGCCTTTGATGGCGCGCTTGATACTTTGGTGATTGCGGGCTCGTTGACGGCGGCGATGGCGCTGCGGTTGCTGGATATTGGCGCGGGGGCCTCGGCTGTAACGATCAGCGCGACCCGTCTGAAATCGGGCAAGGGCGGCACGACTTTGTCGCTGTCTTCGGGGGCGGATGTTGTGCTGATCACGGGCAGCACGCTGGAGACCAGCGGCGATATGTCGATCTTGACTGATGCGGGCGCTGATCTTGTGATCTTGCAAGAGGATGTGGTCACGGTCAGCGGAGCCTTGTCTTTAGCGGCGGGGGCGGGCGATGATGTGGTCAAGCTTTTGGCCTCAAAGCTTAGTGCGACGACCAGCACCCTGAACCTTGGCGCGGGTGCCGATTATCTGCTGATGCAGGATTTGGGCAAGCTGGGCGGCAAAACCGTGGTTCTGGGCGGCGATGGCGATGACCAGATCGACATCCTGCGTCTGCCGACGCAAGCCAGCGGTGACAGCCTGTCGATTGATGGTCAAAACGGTGCGGATCGTGTGACGGTTCAGACCTTTGGTTCGGGTGCCGGTATCGGAATCGGCTATGATATTCGGGTCTTTGACAGCGGTTTGGTCAGCTCTGGTGCCGATGCGCTAACGGTGCTGGGCACGGCGCAAGACGATGTGTTCTTGTCGCGGGCAGGCTATGTGGCCTTGCTGCACGCCACAGCTTCGCAAACCTTAAGCAACGCCGCAGGGCGCGACGGCGCGATCGAGCGGATCAGCTATGACAACAGCATGGACGCGGGTCTTTTGGTGTCTGGGCTTGCGGGTGCGGATCTGTTCGTCTCGGATGACACCAGTGCGATTGCGGTCTTTGACGGCGGCGATGGCGCGGATGTCTTCCTCATCGGCCAGCTTTACGGCAGCCAACCCGAGGTGGGCGGCGGCTTCTTTAGCACGGTGGTTGACCCTATCGAGACGGTCAAGACCACGCGCGGCTATCTGAGCAATGGCGCAAGCTATGCCCTGTTGTTGCGGGGCGGTGCGGGCGATGACGCGACGCTGGTCTATGCCAATGCGGCGGCCTTGCGGCTGGAAGGCGGGGCGGGCAATGACCGCTTTACCCTGGCCGCGATGCGGATTTCGGGCCTCCCCGAAGCCGCTAGCGCCTATCAGGCGCATGGGCTGATCGAAGTGGTCGGTGGCAGCGGGATCGACACTCTGTCTGTCATGGGCACCGAAGCCGCTGACGCCATTGTCAGCGCCCAAGATGGCATCTGGGGGCTTGGGTTGATCATCAAGCTTTCGGGCACTGAAGACTTCATCCAGATTGACGGGCGTGAAGGTGATGACTCGATTGTGGTGCAATCGACGGCGGCGGGCACTTTGACCAATATCATCGGAGATGGCGGCAGCGATTACGTCGCGATTGCGGGAGATGTGATACAAGCGGTGGTCTCAGTCGCCTCGGGCGGTGGCTTCAGCTTTGGCTCGGCGCCAAAATTTGCAGCCACGGCGGCTATCAGCACCGCAGATTGGGCGACCGCTGCCAGCAAAACCAAAACCGCAGCCGTTGGCCTGTTGAAAGACTTTGACACCGGCGCGCATGATCTGACGGCGATGCTGGGCGCGCTTAGTGTGGACGGCGGACGGATCAGCACTCTGAGCTATCGCTCGGCCTCGACTTTGGCCAGCGAAAGCTATGCCACGATCTCTGCGCTGACCTCGGTTTATGACGAAGCCGCCAGCAATGACCGCATCGTTTTGTTCAGCGATGCGACTTTGACTGCGACGCTTGGCGCGATGTCTTCGGTGGTCTCGAGTGATGGACGCCAGCGCACGCTGGTGTCGGGCTTGGGCATGGCAGAGGGTAAGCTGGATATCGGCATCGGGGCCAGCGACAGCTTGGGCGTGGCGATCAGTGGCTTTGAGACCACCGAGGTTCTGCTGGGCCAAGGCAATGACCGCTTTGACATTGCTGTGAGCAAGACCACTGCGGATGCGACAGCGCTTGCGGGCCTGACGCTGATCTACGGTGGGGCGGGGGCGGACCGTCTGATGGTCTCGGCCTTTGCCGATGGCGCAGGGCTTGCGCTGTTTGGCGATGCCGATACGGCGGGCCTGCGCTATTCTGGCACGCTGCTGAAAGCCTCGGACACGGGCCGGGCTTTTGATGCCACCAAGGGTGCTGACAAATTTGGCGACACGATTGATCTCTCAGCGCTGGCGGCTTCGGGGGGGCTAAGCAGCGCTATTGCGGTTGATGGCGGCGTCGGAGCCGATACGATCATCGGCAGCGCTGGCCGCGATCTGATCCTTGGCGGATCGGGTTCTGACAATCTGTCGGGCGGGGCAGGCGATGATATTTTGATCGGCGATGCGGGGCTTTCGATTGATCTTGCCACACATCTTGTCAGCGTGATTGGCAGCCGTCTTTCCAGCCCCATCACTCTTGCGGGCGATACACGGACCCCAGGTGCGGATACGATTTCGGGCGATGCGGGCAATGACATTCTGGCCGGCGATCTGGTCAGCCTCGAGGCGCTAACAGGCGGCTTGATGCTGGGCAGGGTCTGGGCGCTGGGGGCGGTGAATTCGTCTGATCTGGGGCTGGGCGGCGGCGATATGTTGAGTGGCGGCGCGGGCGATGACATTGTGATCGGCGGCATGGGCAGCGACACGCTTTATGGCGCGGTCAGCGGCTTGGCGGCCAATTCCGGACAGGATGTGTTGATCGGCGATTCTGCGGATATCCGCTTTACGCTGGGCAGCGGGGGCGCGCGTTTGCTGGCCAAGATCACCTCGACCGGCGGCAGCTTTGGCGCAGCTGATCAGCTGATCTCGGGCAGCGGCAGCGATATTTTGCTGGGCGGCATTGGAGATGACAGTCTGGATGCGGGCGCAGGCGATAACGTGGTCCTTGGCGATGGCGGTGAGCTTGGCTTTGCCGCACAGGGCAATGTTGCGACCCTGATCAGCATCTTGTCGCAGCGCAATACAGCCGATGGTGCGGATACCATCGTTGCGGCGAATGGCGCGAATATCGTGCTGGGGGGCGGTGGCGCGGATCGCATCACCTTGGCCGAGGGCGCGAATATTGTGCTTGGCGATATGGGTCTTGTGCAGGGCAGCACGGCTGCTGCGGCCGCAGGCGCGCTGACCAGCGTGATCACCAATATCACCAGCACTTTTGGCAGCGAAGGCGGCGATGATCTTATCACCACAGGTGCAGGTTCGGCCATTGTGGTTGGCGGCTTTGGCGCCGATACCCTGCGCAGCGGTAATAGCTTGGGCGCGATCTTGTTTGGCGACAATGCCAGCATGGTCTTTGATGCGGTGACGGGCATAGCGCTGCGCATCGAGACCACCTTTAACGGCCAAGGGGCTGCGGATTCGATTATCTCGGGGCCGGGGGCTGTGCTGATGCTGGGTGGCGCGGGCGCAGATACGCTGATTGCAGGTGCGGGCCCTGCGGCAGTGATCGGCGATGAAGGTCTGATGACTGGAACCGCGACACAGCCCATCGCGGGGGCTTTGCCGATGACGCTTTCGGCAATCACCTCGACACTTGCGGGGGCTGCGGGGCAGGCCGATCAGATCACATTGGGTCTGGGCGGCGGCTATGCGATTGGCGGCGAAGGCGCTGACATCTTGCGGGCGGCCTCTGCTTTGGGCGCAAGCATTCTGCTGGGCGATCTGGGCAGCATCCAATTCGAGACTGCCGCCACCGGCAAGGCGCAACCAAGCCTGATCGAGGTGATCTCGGCGGCGATTGGCGGCGATGATGTGCTGGAAGCAGGTCTTGGCAATGACATCGTGATCGGTGGCGCAGGGCGCGATACGATTTCGGTGGCAGCCGGCAGCAATCTGATCTTTGGCGATGCGGCCCGCCTTTCTGGCAGCATCGACAGCGCTGCCTATCTGACGGCGAACGCGCATATGACGCTCGCCTCGGCCTTTACGGCGGCAAACGAGGGCGGCGGCGGCGATACCATCCGTGGCGGCAGCGGCGATGATCTGATCGTGGGCGGCCAAGGCGATGATGTGATCTTTGGCGGCGGCGGCAATGATGATCTGATCGGCGGGCATTTCTTGCCAGCGGGATCAAGCCTGACCAGCCTGGCCACGGCTTCGGCCGACGGGCGCGACATCATCGATGGCGGTGCGGGCGATGATGTGATCTTGGGCGACAGCGGCTCGGTTTTGCGTAAGGTTTCGGGCAATATCTTGCTGCGCAGCTTGGTCAACGGGGTCGTGGGCACGGCTGGGCAAAGCGCGCCAGGCGCGATCGCGGCGGATCGTGTTGTGACGCTTTACACCGCACCTGAGGTCAGCAGCGCCAGCTTTGGCGATGATTACCTTGCGGGCGGTGCTGGCAATGACAGCCTGTTTGGCCAATCGGGGGCTGATGTGATCCAAGGCGATGGCGGCCTTGATCTTAATGGCGACGGCGTTCTTGATGCCATGCAAGGGATGGGCGTTGGCGCTTGGACCGGAGCCGAGGCCTATGCACAATTTGTGGCCGCAGGCGGACAGTGGACAGGCTCTGCCGCGATGACCGCAGCGGGAGGCGAGGTTTTGCTCGAGCGCAGCAGCCCAGGGGCTCTTGATTACCTTTACGGCTCTTTGGGCAAGCCAGAGGCGGCTTCGGATGCACTGCTGGCGGTGAAAGCCTCTCGGCAGGATGCAGCCGGTCTTGGGTCTGATGGCGCCGATTACATCGAAGGTGGTGCTGGCAATGACGTCTTGTTCGGCAATGGCGGGCAGGATGATCTGATTGGCGGTTCGTCAGATCTGTTTGGCGGATTGGTGGTCGTGTCGGCTTCTGGCTCGGGCTCTGGCCTGCCTGCTTTTGCGGCGGCGAATGACGCTGGCGCAGATGTGATCTTTGGCGCATCGGGCCAATCGGCAGGGGTGAGCGGTGCCGCTGATGCCAATGGCTTTGCCCGCGAAGGCAATGTCATCCTTGGTGGCAATGCCACGATCCTGCGGCTGCGTGATGCGGATGGCTATCTGACCCAAGCGGCCTCGGTTTCGGGGACCACGCGGGCAGTGCTGATCCGCTCGGTCGAGGTGCTGGAAAACGCCACGGCAGCGGTGTCGCGGATCAGCTATCTGATTGCGGGCAGCGCCCAAGACATGGTGGTTCGAGCCACAGTCTATGATGCGGCCTTTGGCACGGCCTTGGCTTTGCAGCCGGCGGTCAATACGGCAGGGGCCTCGCTGCTGAAGACGGCGGTAAATGGCAATATGACGGCCTTGCACGCAGGCTATAGCCGGCTTGCGCCGGGGGCGAACGGCGCTGCCAACACGCCGGTTTCGGTCGGCTTGGCCGCGGCTTCGGCCAAGGCTGCGGGCTTGCCAACCTATCTTTACGACAGCACGAGCGGTCAATTCAAATCGCTGCAAGCCAGCGGCCGCACTGTGACGGCTGGGGCCACAAAACTTGTTGATCTGGCCAATAGCGCTGGCGCCACCTTTGCCTATCTGGACGACAAGGGGGGCTTCTGGATGGTGGGCAGCGAGACTTTCGCGCCGATTGGCACTGGCTCGGGAGGCAGCACGCCAACCGATCCGGCCACCGGAACGCCGCCAGTCGTGACGCCACCTGCCGTGACCCCGCCCGAGACAGCACCAGTTGCGCTGACCTTTGCCGAGCAATTGGCACAGATGCGCGCAAATGCGGCAGCCGCCCTGACCGCTCCGGCCGTGGTGGCCCCCGTGGTTAGCGTGCCGCCGGTTGTCACCCCACCCGCAGCGGTTTCAACCGCGCCCCTTAGCTTTGCCGAGCAATTGGCACAGATGCGGGCCGCAGCCGCGGCGTCATCGACGCCTGCGGTGGTGACACCACCTGTCACCCCCGTCGCGGCGCCCGCAACGCCGGTTGTGGTAACGCCACCGGTTGTGGTGGCCCCTGCGGCAACCGTCGCGGCCCCGCTCTCCTTTGCCGAGCAATTGGCACAGATGCGGGCAGCCGCTGCGGCACCATCGACGCCTGCGGTGGTGACAACGCCGGTTGCAGCCCCCGTGGTGACAGCGCCCGCAACGCCGGTTGTGGTAACGCCACCGGTTGTGGTGGCCCCTGCGGCAACCGTCGCGGCCCCGCTCTCCTTTGCCGAGCAATTGGCACAGATGCGGGCAGCGGCCGCGCCTGCGGCGACCCCAACCCCTGCGCCTGTGGTCGCTCCCGTGGTTGTGACCCCTCCCGTGGTGGTGGTGGTGGCCTCTGCACCGCTGACCTTTGCGCAGCGCTTGGCATTGATGCGGGCAAGATAACACCAAAGCGGCGAGAAATCGCCGTTTTCAAAGCTTTAGCTGGTAAGGGCCTCGCCCTTCACAAGGGGTTGCTATGACAATGTTACAGAGTGAAGCGGCAAGCCCGCAGCAAGCTGCAAGCCTGGTGCAGCCCGCAGCCCCTCGCGCCTCGGAGCAGGTGTTTGCCGAATGGTGCGAGAGCATGTTTGCCCGATTTGTCGGGGACGCTGCGGTATCGCTGGGCTTTGTCGGTGTCGCGGGCTTTGAGGCCGAAGACGCGGTGCGAACGCTTGGTGCCGCGCCGCAGGGGCGCTTGCTGCGGCCAGCGCTTCTGCCCTCTGTGGTCGAGGCACGGGCGCGCCAAACCCTTGTGGTCAGCGGCGCGCTGCCGGGGCAGGCCGGGCCCAACTCCGAGCAAACCTATCTCTGCCTGCCCGTGATGGTTGAAGCCGAGGTCGCGGCCATGGTCGTGGTCGAGGCCGAATTTGCCGATAAAGCCGCCTTTACCCGCTTTACCCAGACCCTGCACATGGGCAGCGGCTGGCTGGTTGCGGGCTTTTTGGCGCGGCGGGCCGAGGAAAAGCTCCGTCTTTATGACACCGCCGAAGCCGCTCTGACAGTGGTGGCCTTGGTGGCGCAATGCGGCGATTTTCTCGCGGCTTGCGAGGCCGCGGTGACCAATCTTGCCGCAACCTTTGATTGCGATCGGGTCTCGATTGGCGAGATGCGCCGCAATCGTGGCCATATTCTTGCGATTTCCAACTCTGCGCAGTTTTCACGCAATCTGCGCGATGTGCGCCATATTCGCTATGTGATCGAAGAGGCGGTGGATCAGGAAACTCCGCTGATGTGGCCACCGCTTGATCCAAACGATGCCAATATTTTACGCGCGCATCAAAGCCTTTCGGCGGACGCAAATGGAACTGTAATTTTAACCGTGCCGTTTTTAAACGATCCCGATGATCGCGGCGCTTTTGTGTTTGAACGCCCAAGCCACAAAGCCTTTTCAAATGATGAGATTGAAATCCTGATGTCTTTGGTCGCAGTGATGGATCCGATTTTGGACGAGATGCGGCTGAACAACCGTTGGATCGGATTTAAGCTTTTGGCCTCTGGCAAGCAGCAGTTTAAAAACATCTTGGGGCCTGGATATTTTCTAGCCAAAACTCTGACTTTGGCCGCTATTCTAAGTCTTGTTGCTTTGATTGGCATTCAACAAACCTATGCAGTGCCTGCCGACGCGACCGTGGAAGGGTCCGAGCAGCGCATTCTTTCGGCAAGTTTTGACGGGTTTATCGCTCAGGTGAACGCGCGCGAAGGCAATCATGTCGCAAAGGGCGAGGTTCTTTTACGCCTTGATGACCGCGATTTGGCTTTGCAGCGCTTGCGACTGACGACGCAGCGCAGCCAAGATCAATTGGAATTTGATCGCGCTTTGGCAAGTCGAGATCGCTCGCAAATGGCGATTAGCCAATCACGCGTGGCACAGGCTGATGCTCAAATTGCGCTGATCGACAATCAACTCGAGCGCGCCCAATTGCGCGCGCCTTTTGATGGCATCGTTATTCAGGGCGATTTGACACATGCGGTCGGCGCTTCGGTAACGCGGGGGCAACCTTTGATGACGATTGCTCCGGCAGGCGATTTTCGCATTGCGCTGACCGTAAACGAGCGACAAATCGACGATATTCGCGGAGGTCAAAATGCTTCGCTAAGACTAACGGCGCTGCCCTCTGAAACCTTTCCATTGGTTATTGAAGATATTCTGCCCGTCGCACATTACGGGCAGGGGCAGACACGTTTTAGCGTTTCTGCAAGACTATTGGGTTCGGCCGCGCCTCTGCGCCATGGCATGCAGGGGGTCGCGCGTGTCGAGGTTGAAAGCCGTCGATTGGGTGATATTTGGTTTCGTCCGATCGTGAATTGGCTGCGCAGCACGCTTTGGTCACGTTGGTTGATCTAAGATGGCACAAGGTTTTATTTCTGCGGATTGGTATCGTGTGGCCGATCTTGCCCCACGCAAGCGCCGTCATGTTAGCCTGCGCCGGCAAGTCTTCCGTGGCCAGATTTGGTTTGTGTTGCAAGATCATCAGTCCGGCAAGTTCAGCCGTCTAACCCCCCAAGGCCATTATGTTTTCGAACGTATGGACGGCAAGCGCAGCCTGCAAACCCTATGGGAAGAGGCCTGCGAGCGCTTTGTTGATGCACCGCCCAGCCAAGGCGATTTGATCCAATTGTTAAGTCAATTATATCAAGCCGATATTATAACCGGCGGTGCGCGCTCGAGCATTTCCGAGTTGTCGCGGCGAGCAAAGCGTGAAAAGCGGCGCAAAGTTTTGGCGCTCTTTTCAAATCCGCTTGCCCTGCGGATCCCAATCTTTGATCCCGACCGTTTTTTAAATGCTACCTATTGGATTGTCGCTCCGATCTTCTCCAAGCTTGGCGTCTTTATTTGGGTGGCCTTTATGATGATCTCGCTTGTTTTGGCGGTGATGCATTGGCCGGAGTTGACCCAAAATTCGGTCGAACGGGTGCTGGCTGCGTCAAATATTGCGCTGGTGATGATTACCTATCCATTGGTCAAAATTCTACATGAATTGGGCCATGCCTATACCACCAAACGCTGGGGCGGCGAGGTCCGCGAGGTTGGTTTGATGTTTTTGCTGTTTATTCCCGTGCCCTATGTTGATGCCTCGCAATCTTCAGCTTTCGAGTCAAAATGGCAGCGTGCAGCGGTGGGGGCGGCGGGCATTTTGGTCGAGCTGACGTTATCGGCAATTGCCTTGATTTTTTGGCTAAACGCCGAACCCGGACTTGCACGGGCTTTTGCCTATAATGTGATGTTGATCGGCAGCGTCTCGACGCTGTTGTTTAACGGCAATCCATTGCTGCGGTTTGATGGCTATTATGTCATGGCCGATCTGCTTGAAATTCCGAATTTATCGCAGCGGGCCAATAGCTTTTTTTGGTATCTGTTCCAAAAATTTGCGCTGAATGTTCAAGGTGGCGAAGACCCATCAAATAGCACGATGGAGCGGATCTGGATGTTTTCCTATGCCGTGCTGTCGTTTTTATATCGTATGACCGTCATGCTGGCGATTGTTCTGCTGATCGCTGGACGCTTTTTAATCTTTGGGGTGTTTTTGGCGATTTGGAGCCTGTTTAACACCCTTGTTGTTCCTGTTGGCAAAGCCATTCGGTTTTTAGCTGTCTCGCCTGTCTTAGATCTTCAGCGCGGCAAGGCGATTTTCACCACTCTTGGGATGTTACTGGCGCTTGGCTTTTGGCTTTTGCTTTATCCTGCGGCCTATTCGACAGTGACTTACGGAGTTTTGGTTGGCCCTCCTGCAAGTATTTTGCGCAGCGAGGCGGATGGATTTATTGAAAATGTGCAGCTCTTTGGCGGCAAGACCGCTGTGCAGGGCCAAGCGGTTTTGCAATTGGCTGATCCAATCTTAAAAGGCAGGATTACTTTGGCACAATCCACGCTTGAGCAATTGCGCCTAGAAGCTTTGGCCGTGACTTTCCAAGACAAAGTGCAGTCTAAAATCTTGGAAGAGCAGATTATCTTCGCCACGCAAGCCGTTGATAATTTGAAAAAAACGCAGAGCAATCTGATCATTCGGGCCCCGCGGGCTGGGCAGGTTTGGATCCCCGAGCGGGTCGATCTGCCAGGGCGCTTTGTGCATCAGGGCGACGAATTGGGCTATGTTTGGAGCAATGCGGGCCTGACCATTCGGGTGGCCTTGGGGCAAGATGCGGCGGAATTGGTGCGCGGCAGGCTGAAGGCGGTTGATATCCGGCTGCTGCGCGATCAAAATCTGCGCATTCCGGCGCATGTTTCGGCCTTTGTGCCCGAAGGCTCGTTTCTGCTGCCGTCGCCTGCGCTTTCAACCGTGGGGGGTGGTGATATTTTAGCTGACCCCTCTGACCCGCAGCGGGGGCATTCGGTTGATAGCCTGTTTCAGTTTGATCTGTCGCCTGACGCTAAGTTGCCGCCAACGCTGATTGGCGAGCGGGTTTTGGTGCATTTCGATCATGGCACCGAGCCGATTGGGTATCGGGTGATGCGCTGGCTGCGGCAGACCTTCTTGCGGCAGATGAAGACATGAGGCCGAGCGCAACAGGTTTGACGCTGCCGCTTTGGGATGAATATCCCGAGCGCGAAACTGTGGAGCCTTCGGCCTTTGATAGTGCCGCGCGTGGGGTTTTGGCCCCCTTTGCGGCGCTGGCGGCACGGGTGCGCCCGCTTCGGCTGGGCCATCCGGTGGTGGTGCAGACGCAGGCTGCGGCGCAAAAGCTTGCGGGCAAAGCGCCGGCCGAGCTGGTGCAGGCGCTGCCGGCGATGCGGCTGCGCTTGCGCAAGATGTTTCGGGGCAGGCGCGCAGATCCGGTTGTCGTGGGTCAAGCCTTTGCATTGATTGGAGAATTATCCTCTCAGCACATCGGACAGCGGCCCTTCGAGGTGCAGCTTTTGGCGGCTTGGGCAAATCTGACCGGTCATATTGCCGAGATGCGCACCGGCGAGGGCAAATCGCTGACCGCAGCGCTTGCAGCGGCCACCTATGCTTTGGGCGGGGTGCGGGTGCATCTGTTTACGGTAAATGACTATCTGGCCCGCCGCGACCATGAGACGTTTTTGCCGATATTTGCCGCGCTGGGGCTACGGGCGGGGCTGGTCGAAGAGGGGCAAGACCCAACCACCCGACGCACTGCCTATGGCTGCGATATCGTTTTCGGCACCGCCAAACAGATCGTTTTTGACTATTTACGCGATGGTTTGCTGGCCGAGGGGGCCGATCGGCGCAGACGCTCTTGGGCGGCGCGTCTCACCTCTCGCGGGCGAAAATCGGGCGATTTCACCATGCAGGGGCTGCCCTGCGCGATCATCGACGAGGCGGATTCGGTGCTGCTGGATCAGGCCTGCATGCCGTTCATTTTGTCTGAAGGCTCGGCCAATATGGGTGGCGTCACGGTCGAGGATCTACGCCGCGCGATGGCGGTGGCACAAGAGATGCCCGCCACCCGCGGCTATCAGATTTTGGCGCGCCGCCGCATGGCCTATATCACGGCCGAGGGGCGGCAGTGGCTCGAGCGTCATCCAATCGCCCAAAACGGCCCAATGCGGGTTGCCGCGATCCGAGATCACGCGGTCTTGCAGGCCCTGAACGCGCTGCATGTGTTTTCGCGCGACCGCGACTACCTGCTGCAAGACGGCAAGGTGGTTGTGATTGACGAAAGCACCGGCCGCCCAATGCCGGATCGGTCTTGGTCGGATGGGCTGCATCAGATGATCGAGCTGAAAGAGGGGCTGGCGCTGACCCTGCCGGTGCGCACCATTGGACGGATCACGCTTCAGACGTTTTTTCGTCGCTATCAACGCCTGTGCGGCATGACGGCGACAGCGAGCCCTGCGGCGGCCGAGTTGTGGAATGTCTATGGTCTGCATGTGCGCCGGATTCCGGGGCGCAAGCCTGATCTTCGGCTTTGGCCCCAGGCACAGATTTTCGCGACCTCTCAAGCGCGCTGGATGGCAGTTGCAGCCCGCGTCGGCGCGCTTCGCGCGGGCGGGGCGGCGATATTGGTCGGCACGCGCACGGTTTTCGCCTCGGAGCAGGTCTCTGCGCATCTGGCCGAACAGCCGCATCTGGTGCTGAACGCCCATAGCGGCGAACGTGAGGCAGAGATCATTGGCGCGGCAGGGCAGGCGGGCTGTGTGACGGTGGCCACCAATATGGCTGGGCGCGGCACCGATATTCGCATCAGCGCCCAGACCAAGGCCAGCGGTGGGCTGCATGTGATCCTTACCGAATTGCACGAAAGTCCGCGCTTGGATTTGCAGCTTGCCGGCCGCTGTGGTCGGCAAGGCGATCCGGGGCAGGTCGAGCTTTGGCTGAGTCTGGAAGACGATCTGATTGCGCGCAGCGACCAAAGACTGCGCAGTCTGGCGACCCGCCTGTTGCAAGCCGGTCTGCCCCGCGGCTGTTATGCGGTGATGCGGCTTTGTCAGCTGATTGATGATAAAAAGCAGGCCAGAACCCGCGCCACGATGCTGCACCGCGAGCGTAGCCGTGATGTCACCCTAGCGATTTCCGGCGCGGCAGAGTGAGTCGGCAATAAGTCTGCACATTTTTTGTCATTTGATCGCCTTTAGGTTGTGACCAGCTTGACGGCCGTCGCCCCTAAGGCTCGGCCGCCTGCGAAAACTTATACTAAAGTGGTTAAAATTCTCTAAAGTGTATATTGTTTGTTGCAATGGGATATAGATTAACCGATGTTTAACCGGCATCGTTGGATCGGCGGGTTCTGCCTCTGTCCGATTTTCCTCTTACTTTGCGAAGCGTCCTGTTGGGTGAGTGTATTAAGTAGTTGAGGTTGTAATGTTGATGGGTGCTTCAGTTCTGTGGGGGGGCTGTGCAACTTTAATAAGTTTCGTGGTGTGTGCGCTGTTGGTTCGGTTTAAGCTGCCGTATCTGTCTGACAGTCATATGTTGGCGGATACGGCGGCCCAGCAGGCCCTGCATTCGAAGCCTACGCCGCGCATTGGTGGCGCGGCAGTGCTGCTGTCCTTTGCCGTGGTGCTGTTTTTAAACAGAGCCAATATCGAGACCGACCTGTTGCTGGCGATGCTGGCTGGGCTTGTGATCTTTGTGGCGGGTCTGAAAGAAGATATCTGTCGCAATGTCTCGCCGCGAGCGCGGCTTTTGGCAGCGATGATCTCGGCCGCGGTTGCGATGGGTTTGACCGCCGAGTTCGTACCAAGTCTGTTGCCACAGCTGGATCCTGTGTTTGGCTTTTTGCTGCTGCCGGTGCTTGTGACGCTGATCTGGTCGTCGGGCACCTGCCATGCGATGAATTTGATTGATGGGCTGAACGGGCTCTCGTCAAGCTACGCGATGGTGGCCTCTAGTGCGATTGTGGTGATCGCGATGCAAACTGGCGATGTTGATGTTCAATTTACCGGCTTGGTGCTTTGTGCGGCGCTGCTTGGGTTTTTCTTGCTGAACTGGCCCTTTGCAAAGATTTTCATGGGCGATGCGGGGGCCTATGCGATTGGCCATGCGCTGGCTTGGCTGGGCATTGTGCTGATGGCGCGCAACCCGCAGCTCTCGCCGCTTGCGATGCTTTTGGTGTTGTTTTGGCCGGTGGCCGATACTGCCTTTTCGATCATGCGGCGTTGGATGCTGAAAAAAGCGATCAATCAACCTGATCGGATGCATTTTCACCATATCATGATCCGCTTGCTGGCGCGGTTGACCGGCAAGCGGCACTCTGGCCCCGATTTGAATCCGCTTGCGACGCTGGCGCTGATGCCATTTTTTGCGGCGCCTGCGGTTTTGGGCGTGGTGTTTTGGAACAGCCCTCTGCTGGCGCTGCTGGCTTTGGTGGTCTTTACCGCTTTGTTTATGTTAAGCTATTGGGCCGCTGTTGGGGTTCTGGCCACGCGCAAAGCCAGCAAACCGCTGCTGGCAGAAAAGCCCCTTGCCCAAGCAGGGCTGGCCACAGCGGATGTCTCTGCCTTGGGGGGGATGTACGTGAAAGAGGCGGTATCGATTGATGTGCGCATTCTGCGGATGACGCCGCAGGGGCCATGGCAGTTGATCACCCAATCAGGCGCACGGGCGGATCGTAAGTGGAGCCGTCACTTCCGCACCGACGAGGAGGCCTGGCTGTTCTTTTTGCGCACGGTCGAGGTCGATGGCGTGGCGTCGGTGCTGGGCGACCCCAAGATTGTGCCGTTCAAACAGCCGGAGCCCCAGTTGCAAGCCAGTTGAACGCGCCACAGTTTAACGGTTTCCGGCGGTTTTGACGGATGCTGACTTTGGCACGATCTTGCTTAGGATATTGCGCAACTCTCTGAAATCGAGCGGTTTTGACATTACCAGATCAGCGCCAGCGGCGCGAAAGCGTTCGACATCATCCCCCACCACCGCTGCCGTCGCCCCGACAATTGGCAGGGTCATCCCCAGCCCACGAATTTGGCGTACCAAGTCGTCACCATCAATTTCGGGCATAAACAGGTCAGTGATCAGCACATCGGGAGGATCGGCGCACATCATTTCAAGTGCCAGGCGGCCATTGCCGGCGACTTCGATCCGGCCGACAAACTTCGCCAAAAGCGCGCTTGTCACCTCGGCGACCAGCTGATTGTCTTCGGCGAGCAGAACATAAAGCTCGGGGAAGCGTGCCGCGCTGTTGTCCTTTGGCGCCACGCTTTGCTTTTGCAGCGTCTGCAAGACAATCGGATCGGGCAGTTGCATCCGATAGCCCGCGCCACCTTCGGTAGGGGCGAAATAGGTCAGGCTGCCGCCCAAAGCCTCGGCCGAAGATTTGGCGATAAACAGCCCCAGCCCGCTGCCATCAGCCTGGCTGCGCGGGTCTTGCAAGCCGCGCTCAAAGGGCTGGAACAAGCGCGTAACATCTTGCGGCGCAATGCCTATTCCGTCGTCTTGCACCGTCCAGACGCTGGTTTGCTCGGGGCCTTCCGTCATGCCAAAACCGATGATAATCTGCGTGCCCTTGGAATGGATGATGGCATTGCGCACAAGATTGGTCAGCGCCTGCCGGATGCGCATTTGATCGTTGTTGCGCAGCAGCCTTGCGCTGTCACAAAGGTTGAGCCGGATCTGCATGCCATGCTCTTGCGCCTGTGGCTCGAACATATTGCGAATTGATTCAGCCAGTTCCGCCGGTGCAAAGTTCACTTTGGTGATCGGCAGGTTCTGGGTGGGGTTCACGGTTTGGCGCATATCGGCCAGCGTTGACATCAGCTGACCGGTGGCGTCGCGCAGCTGCCGCAGGCTAGATTCCTTAAGGTTGCCATGCTCAATATCATGCACCAGCATCGAAATCACCGAAGCAGGCGTGCGCAATTCATGCGAGATGATCGAGAACAATTGCCGCTGCCGCTCTTGCCGCGAGGACAGCTCGCCCAGAGTTTCTTGCAAGGCACGCTCTTGGTCGTGTTCGGCGCTGACATCCAGCGCAAGCCCATAAGCGACCTGCTCGCCACTGGGGGCGGCTTCATACCAAAGATAGATCCGCAGCACCTGATCGCCACCCTCCGAGGTAGCCGATTTGCGTGACAGCAGTAAAGTCACGCTGCCACATCGATTTGTTTTCAAGGCGTTGGCAATATTCTTGCGGTTCTCGCCTTCAAAGAGGTCGATGAAAAGATTGGCATTTCCCTCTGCCGGCAGGGTAAAAATGCGCTGGGTGCTGGCATCGGCGCGAAAGCGGTGATGATCCAGATTGAACGACAAAAGCCCCGTATCAGCGAAGTCACGCACCATCGACAGCCTGCGCAAAGACGCCATGCGGTGGCGCAGATCGTGCTGAATATAGGCGCGCAGGGTCGGCACCAAAACCGTCAGCAGCATGATCATGATCGAATAATGTTCAAGCATATCAGCGCTTGCGTCATGAAGGTGCGTGCTTTTGACGAAATTCCCGGTCAGCGCCGAATACATCGGCACCCCCACGATGCAGCTGCCAATCGCCAGCGGCACCGGCAGCACCACCACCATAAGCAAGGACAGGATCGCCGCATCCAGCGGGGCGTAAAGGGCAAAGCCATTGCTTTGCAGCAGCGCCAGCAGCGGAAACACCGGCGACAAAAAGATAGCGCGACGCAAAGCTGCGCGGCTTGAAATTTCTAAAATCGCCAGCAAAAAGCCCGAGACCACCGCGCCGCCGCGCAGGATCCGCTCGGTTCCCAGATGCAGAAAATCGGCGCAAAATCCTAGATCAAGCTGTGCTTGGGGCGACAAATGCTGTGCAAACTGCCAATCCAGCGCCAACTGCACAAAGGAAGACACCAAAAAAGCCGCAAAGACCCCAAGCACCGTCAAAAGATCGGCGACATAGGGCGAGATCCGATCCTCGATCAGCGTGCAAAATAAGCGGGCAGAAAAGCCCACCAACGCGCCTGCAATTAAAATAGAAAGAAATTTCAACGCGATGATCTGCGGCGTCATGGCAGCAATCTGGAACCAGTTCAGATTGTTGTCACTGGCGGGGATGGAAAACGGAATCAGATAGACCAGCGCAAAGGCGACCACCGGCACCCACAGCAGCCGCTTTGGATAAAGCAAAATCCCAATAATCATCGTAAAATGCGCGATATGGGGCGTCAGGTTCAGGGCGGGTGAGGGGTCGCCCAGCTTGGCCGCGCTATAGCTCATCATCGCGGTCCAGAAAAAGACCACGGCCAGATAGGCCATCGAAAAGAACACAGGCTTTTCAGCAAGCAGATCCCGAATGCGCATGATCCGCGATCTTTCAAAATCGCGAAACACAAAGTCATGGATAGGGATAAGACGCTGCTGGTCTGTAGTGGTCAGGCCGCCGGACAAATAAAGCTCCAATATCGCAACAAATTACTCAGGTCACAGAAGGCTAGTTTAATGCAGTCGGGGTTAAAGGTTTTACCTCTAAAGTATAATTTAAAAAATCTTAGGAATAATATTCATGCTAAAGTTGCGAAATTCACTGACCCGCTTGTGCTGCACAGCTTGCGGGATGCCTGCGGCACGCAGCTTGGACTGGCTGTGAAAGCGCGGTTACTTTCCCTCTTGAAAGAGCCAGTGTATAGTCAGAGGCACCGCCAAAGCGGCGTGGCGGGCCAGCGCGGTTTAAGGCAGATCCGTTTCATGCAGGGCGGTTTAATCCAGTGCGGTATAATTTTGGGTGGAGGTGAGGGTGATCCAGAACTTTGTCAAAGGGATCGTCGTTGGGGGCGTTGTGGCGGGGATTGGGCTTGGGGTTATCTCGCAACTTGCGCCGATGCCACAGACCAATGCGCCGCAGCAGGTCGCCGAGCCTATTCCAGCGCCTGCCGTGCCAGCGCCTGCCCCTGCCAGCACAGCAATCGCGCCAGCCACGCAGCCGCTGCCTGAAGCTAAGACTGCGCAACCCAGCACGCCCGCGCCCGCGCCCAGCCCGACACCTCCGGCCGTGGTCAGCCTTGCGCCTGTGGTGCCGGTGCAGCCTGCTCCTGCCGTGGCTGCGCCGCAAATTGCCCTGCTGACACCGCCTGCATCAGTGCCCAGCGAACCCGCAGCTCTGCCAAAGCTGAGTGATACAGATCAGGCCCCCAAAGCCGATGCGGCCCCCGCGCCCCTGCCGGTCGAGGATGCGCTGTTGGCTCCGGCTTTAACTGCGCCAACGCCCGCCACGCCAACACCCGCCGCGCCTGTTCCCGCGCCTGCAAGCCCGAAACCCACTGTGCCCGAGCGCTTGTCGCCTGTGGCCGAGCTGCCCAAGACGGTTGACGGCGTCACCCTTGGCCGCCTGCCCAGCATTGCTGCCGCCCCTGCGGCGCAGACCGATGCGCCAGACCCCGCAGCGGACATGCCCTTGGTGAAATTTGCCCGCCCCTTTACCAATGCCGCAGGCAAGCCGCTGTTTGCGGTGGTGCTGAAAGACAGCGGTGCGGCGGATCTTGACCGTGCAGCCCTTGCCGCCTTGCCCTTTCCAATCAGCTTTGTGCTAAACCCGATGGACCCCACCGCTTCGGATGCCGAGAAGATCTATCGCGCTGGCGGGCAAGAGGTGGTGATGCTGGCCAGCGGCATTCCTCAAGGGGCGAGCCCTGCCGACCTCGAACAAAGCTTTCAGATCAATGATGCCGTGTTGCCGCAGACGGTTGTGGTTATGGATCTTGAGACCAACGGCTTTCAAGATGACCGCAGCCTCTCGACGCAGGTGGTTGCCGTGGTCAAAGCCATGGGCCGTGGCCTTTTGACCTATGATCGCGGGCTTAATCCGGCCGATCAAGTGGCGCGCCGCGAAGGCCTGCCATCGGCGATGATCTTCCGCGAGTTGGACGCGCAGAGCGAGTCCGCGCCGCTGATCCGACGCTATCTGGACCGCGCGGCGTTTAAGGCCGCGCAAGAGGGGCGGGTGGTGGTGCTGGGCTCGACCAACCTCGAGACCATCACTGCGCTGATGGAATGGGCCGTCGAGGGGCGCGGGGCTTCGGTGGCGCTGGCGCCGATCTCAGCGGTTCTGACCAAGTAGCGCGGCACCACGATGTCGTTGCCGCTGACCTTGCTGGTGATCTCGGGCTTGGGGGTCTTTGCTGCTTGGGCCGCGCAATCGCCCGAGCTTTTGGTGATGGCAGGGCCGGCGATGCTGCTTAGTTTCTGGGCCTGGATCAAGAGCCTGCTTGCCCGTTTTGTGCCGCCGCGCAATCTGATTGTGGTGGATGGCTCGAATGTGTTGTTTTGGCGTGAGAATACCCCTCAGATCGCAACGCTGATCGAGGTGCTGCGCAGGCTTGAGGCGCGTGGCTTTTTGCCTGGCGTGGTGTTTGATGCCAATGCGGGCCATTTGGTTACGGGCAAATTCCAAGACGAGGCCAGCTTTGCCGCGCTTTTGGATTTGCCTCAAGACCGCGTACGCGTGGTTGATAAATCCACACCCGCCGATCCTGTAGTGCTTGAAACCGCACGCAAATATGGCGTGCAGGTGGTAAGCAATGACCGCTTTCGCGATTGGGCCGACCGCTTCCCAGAGGTGAATGACCCCAAGCACATCCGCCGCGGTGGCTATGATGCAGAGGGGCTTTGGCTGGATTAAGCCCTAGCGGTTGCCGCGGGTGGAAAACAGCCCCGCATCCTCGGCCGCGCGGCGCAGGGCAAAGGATTTGTTGACGGTCTCTTGATACTCGGCCTCGGGGTCGCTGTCATAGACCACGCCGCCGCCGGCTTGAATGTAAAGCTGGGCATCTTTCAACACCGCCGTGCGCAGCGCGATGCAAAAGTCCATCTCGCCGTTGCAGGCGAAATAGCCGACACCGCCGCCATAGACGCCGCGCTTTTCGGGTTCTAGCTCGTCGATGATCTCCATCGCGCGCACCTTTGGCGCCCCCGAAACCGTGCCCGCAGGCAGGCCCGCCAGCAGCGCCGACAGCGCGTCTTCGCCATCAGCAAGCTCGCCCACCACATTCGAGACGATATGCATCACATGGCTATAGCGTTCGATGATGAACTTCTCGGTCGGATGCACCGTGCCGACCTTTGCCACCCGGCCCACATCATTGCGGCCCAGATCCAGCAGCATCAGATGTTCGGCCAGTTCCTTTTTGTCCGACAAAAGGTCTAACTCCAGCGCCTTGTCTTCCTCGGGCGTGACGCCGCGTTTGCGGGTGCCTGCGATGGGGCGCACCGTTACCTCGCCTTCGCGCAGGCGCACAAGGATCTCGGGGCTGGCACCCACAACCTGAAAGCCGCCAAAGTTGAAAAAGAACATAAAGGGCGAGGGGTTGGTGCGGCGCAAGGATCGGTAAAGCGCAAAGGGCGCATATTCAAACCGCTGCGTCCAGCGCTGCGAGGGCACCACCTGAAAGATATCGCCGGCGCGGATGTAATCCTTGGCCTTTTCGACTGCGGCCTTATAGCCCTCGTGGCTAAAGTTCGAAGTCATCTCGCCAACAGGGCCCGCATCGCCCAGATCGCGCGGCGCGGCAGGGGCGCGGTCCAGATCGCGCAGCGCGTCCATCACCCGCTCGGCTGCCTGAGCATAGGCCGCACGCGCCGAAAGCCCTGATGCTGCCCAAGCTGGGGCCACCAGCGTCACCTCACCCTTCACCCCGTCCAGCACCGCCACCAGCGAGGGCCGCATCAACACGGCATCGGGCAGGCCCAGCGGGTCGGGGTTCACATTCGGCAAATGTTCGACCAGACGGATCATGTCATAGCCCAGATAGCCAAACAGACCCGAGGCCACCGGCGGCATGCCAGCGGGCAGATCCATCCGGCTTTCGGCGATCAGGTCGCGCATGGTTTGCAAGGGGTCGCCGTCCAGCGCGGTAAAGGCCTGCGGGTCAAAGCGGGCCTCGCGGTTGATCCGGCTTTGCGCGCCGTGGCATTGCCAGATCAGATCGGGTTTCATGCCCACAACCGAATAGCGGCCGCGCACTTCGCCGCCTGTCACCGATTCCAACATGAAAGTATCGCTGCGCGCCTCGCCCAGCTTCAGCATCAAGGACACCGGCGTGTCCAGATCAGCCGCCAGACGGGCATAGACCATCTGGTTCTTGCCCTGCGACCAAGCCTGTTCGAACGCTTCAAAAGACGGCAAAAGTTTCATCGCTTGGCCTTAGTTGGTGATTTGGGCGTTAACGGCGTTGATCATGCTTTGATCCAGCGAAATGCCTGCCTCGGCGGTCAGGGCGCGGGTATAAAGCTGCAAGACGTCATCGCTGATCGAGCGCGCGCCATTGCTGTCGATCGCCGCACGGATCGCGGCAAGCGCTTCGCTGTCGCTGGGGGCGGCGGTGATGCTGTTCAGCTGCAAGACGGCGATATAGGCCTGATCTTGGATCACGCGCAGATCGTTTGGCTGCATCTCGAAGGCAGCTGCGACGACAGCATTTGGGGTCTGGGGCAGGCGGGTCTGACGATCGACAGCGGCGCTGCGCGAAACGATGCCAAAGCTGCCAAGGCTGCTACCAGCTTCTACGGCGGTTTTGATCCGATCGGCCTCTGCCGACAGAGCAGCAGCAAGCGCCTCGGCGCGCGCGGCGGTGGTCACTTGATCCTTCACGCTGTCAAAGGCGCGTGGGGCAGGTGGCAGGATGCTGTCAAGTTGCAGCGCGATCACGCCTCCCGACGACAGCAGAATGGCTTGCGGGTAATCGCCCTCGGCCAGTTTCGCAGCGGCATCGACAAAAGCCTTATCGGCGGTGATGGGGTCGTTATCCTCAGCGCCAGCTGCGTAATCGGTGCTGCTCAGGCTTAGGCCTTGTTCTTTGGCCAAATCGGCCAAGCTTGCCCCGCCTGCCAAAGCGTCATCAATCGCATTGACCTTATCGGCAATCGCCTTCACCGCGGCCTCGGTTTGAAGCTCTTTGGCCAGATCGGGCTTGGCTTGTTCGAAGGTGGTTTCTTGCTTGGCCAGAATTGCGTTCATCCGAAACAGCGCGGGGCCAACTGTAGAGTTCAACGGACCAACCACCCCCGGCTCGGTCATCGCAAAGACCGCAGCGCCGGCATCGCCCAGTTGCGATTGCGAGACATCGCCCAAATCGACATCGGCCAGCGTCAGCTTGCGCTCTTGTACCAGCGTCTCAAAGCTTGTGCCCGCGTCAATCCGTGCCTTGGCGGCTGCGGCATCGGCTTCGGTGGCAAAGCCCAAACGCTCGACCAGCCGCTTTTCGGGGATCACAAATTCCGACAACCGGCTTTGATAGATCTGCTGTAGCTTGGCGTCATCAACGGGCATATCGGCGGCAATGTCGTCAGGCAGCAGGGCGGCATAGGAAATCCGCTTGGCCTCGGGGCGGGTGTAATCGGCGATATGGGTGGTGTAATAGGCCTGCAAAGCCGCGGCATCAGGCTCGGCCAGCGGCGTTGGCAGTGATTTTTCGCGCAGCACCAGCAGTGAAAAGCCGCGCTGCTCGCCTGCCCAAGCGGCCACAGTGTCGATCAAAGTGGCAGGCGTGGTCAGCCCCGAGCCAACCGAGGTTTGCAGCAATTGACGCGCGGTGTCGGCGCGAATTCCTGCCTCAAACGCGGCCTTGGTCAGGTTGTTTTGCTTGAGAACCTGATCGTAGATAACCGGATCAATTTTACCATCTACGCCTTTGAAGGCATTGATTTCATTTAGTTTAACCAGAATGCTCTTGTCGCCCACCGACAGGCCGATGCGGGCGGCCTCATTGTCAAGCGCTGCATTGTCGATCACCGATTGCAGCACCTGCTTGTCCAAGCCAAAGGCCTGCGCCATCTGGAAGGTCAGAGGCTGGCCCATCTGCTGAGACATTGCGCTCATCTGGGTGCGCAGCGCGCGGGCATAGTCCTCGGCCGAGATCTTTTGCGCCCCGACCGCGCCAATCGAGCTGGCACCGCCGCCAAAATTGGTCACACCAAAGCCGCCAAGCCCGCCGATCAGCATGGCCATCAAGATCCAAGCCATCACCGAAGCGCCGCGGCGCTTTTTCTTTGGGGTTTCGTCGTCGGTCTGCGGTGCCTTGGCCATGGTTCTGCCTACTGATGAAATCTTTGCAACTGTCTAAGCGGTTGAGGCAATGGGGGCAAGGCTTGCCGCGCGGCTTGTGAGCTTTGCCGCCAAATTGTCTAGCCCGCGCCCAAAACCACAGCGATTTGATAGGTGGCAAAAGATCCCAAATAGGCCAGCGCCAGCATGTAGAAAAACGTTACCCACATCCATTTCCAGCTGCCAGTTTCGCGCCGGATCACCGCCAGCGTCGAGGCGCATTGTGGCGCGAAAATATACCAGACCAGCAAAGACAGCGCTGTGGCAAGGCTCCAGCTTTGCGCCAGCACCGGGCCGATCAGCTGGCTGCCGGCACCACCGTCTTGAATTGCGTAGACCGTACCAAGCGCGGCTACGGCCACCTCGCGCGCGGCCATGCCGGGCACCAAGGCGATGCTGATTTGCCAGTTAAAGCCCAATGGCGCCAGCACAGGTTCGATAAAATGCCCGATCATCGCGGCATAGCTCGATAGGATCGCAGGTTCGGTTGACCCAAGCGGCGCGCGCGGAAATGTTGCCAGCACCCAGATCACCACCATCATCGAAAAGATTGTAGTTCCAGCACGTTGCAAGAAGATCTTCGCCCGCGTCATCAGCCCGATCGCAAGGCTGCGCGGGCGCGGCATTTTGTAATCGGGCAGTTCCAACATGAAAGGCGGCGCGGGTTGTCGGCGCCAAAACAGGAATTTGGCCACAAAAGACACCCCCAAAGCCGCTGCAATGCCCGCCGAATACAGCGCAAACATCACCAGCCCCTGCAAGCTGAACAGCCCCCAAACCTCGCGCTGCGGAATAAAGGCCGAGATGATCAGCGTATAAACCGGAATCCGCGCCGAGCAGGTCATCAAGGGGGCCACCAGAATGGTGGTCAGCCGGTCGCGGCGATTGTCGATCACCCTTGCGGCCATAATACCAGGGATGGCGCAGGCAAAGCTGGACAACAGCGGAATAAACGCCCGCCCATGCAGCCCCGCGCCGCCCATGATGCGGTCCATCAAAAACGCCGCCCGCGCCATATAGCCAAGGTCTTCCAGCAGCAGGATAAAAAAGAACAGGATCAGGATCTGCGGCATGAAGACCAAAACACTGCCAACACCCGAAATCACCCCGTCTTGTACGAAATCAGACAGCAGCCCTGCCGGCAGAGTTTGGCGCAAGACCAGACTTATCATCTCAAATCCGGTTGTGATCGCCTGCATGGCGGGCTGTGCCCAAGCGAAAACCGCCTGAAACATCACAAACAAAATTGCCAGCAAAATCAGCAGCCCCGCCACAGGATGCAGCAGCACCGCATCAATGCGGGTGGTCAGAGTGTCAGGCTTTTCAGGCTCGCGCACAGCCGCCGCGATCATCGCATCCGCCGCGCGGTGGTTTTTGCGCAGATCGGCGGCCGAAGGCGGCGCCCAAGTGTTTGCAAGTGGCGCTGCAATGCCCGCGCTGACCAAGGCGTCAAGCCTTGCCCAAACCGCATCCAGCCCGCCCTTGCGCACCGAAGTCGCGGTGACCACCGGCGCGCCAATCGCCTGCGACAGCGCCTCGGTGTCAATCTGAATGCCGCGCCAGCGCGCGATGTCGATCATATTCAGCACCAGCAAAAGCGGCCTGCCGGTCTGGCGCAGCTCGAGCGCAAGCCGCAGACCTGATCGCATCGAGCTGGCATCAATCACCACCAACAGCAGATCGGGGCTGGCCTCGCCTGCGCGCTGGCCCAGCACCATATCGCGGGTGACTTCCTCGTCCGGACTGCGCGCGCGCAACGAATAGGTGCCCGGCAGATCGACAATATCCAGCGTCACCCCAAGTGGCGTGCGCGCTTGGCCTGATTTCCGCTCGACCGTCACGCCGGAATAATTGCCAACCTTTTGCCGGCTGCCGGTCAGCGCGTTGAACAGCGCGGTCTTGCCACAGTTTGGCGCGCCGACAAGGGCAAAGCGCAGGTCTTTGGTCGCTGGGTGATCTGACACGCCGTAAATTCCTTTGTGGGCCCCGCGCAGAGCTTACTCTGTCAAGATAGCCATAGCTTCGCGCCGCCGCAAAGCGACAGTGGCCCCATTGATCCGCACCGCAATCGGGTCGCGGCCAAACAGGCCTTCGTGCAAGATCTGCACCTGCGCGCCCTCGATAAAGCCAAGCTCGATCAGCCGGCGCTCCATCTCGGCGGCGGGCAGTTGGCCTTGGCTGTCTTGCACGCAGATGCTGTGAATGCGCCCCAAGAACCCCTTTGGCGCCAGCCCAAGCGGAAGATGCGGCGCGACAGCAAAGGGTGGGTTCAAGGTCATAAATTTTCCTGCCAGCGCGGGGCGTTCTGATGCCATAAACACTATTCCGACAAATATAGTCAAGATATTATTCGCACGCCGGTTCGGGATCTTAGCCGCCCGCCTGATGCCCGCGCAAGGAGTGCAAAAGCGCTTCTTTCGCTGTGGCCAGATGAGCGCGAGCAGCCTGCACCGCCTGTTCGGCCTCGCGGGCCTCTAGCGCTGTGATGATTTGCAAATGTTCGCGAATTGCTGCGGCGTTTCTATGGCGTTCTAGGGTTTTATCCCATTGATAATGATAGTGAAAGATCAGCCGGATTGCCTTTTGAAATTGCGTGACAAAGCGGTTGGGCACCGCAGAGTTGATCAGAGCGTGAAACCGGCCGTCCAGCGCCGAGAAGTCGTGAAAATCTGTCTCAAGTCGGGCCCAAAGCGCCAGATGTTCGGCCTTGATTGCGCTCAGATCTGCCCAAACCTGATGCGCAGGCGGCAGGGTGACCAGATGACGAATGGCATGCAGCTCTAACACTTGGCGAAAATCTGACAGGTCCAGCGCATAATCTGCGGTAAAGCCCAAAAGCCGCCAGCCGCCGCGGGGCCGGCGTTCAACCAGCCCGGATTGGCTTAGGCTGGCCAAAAATTCGGCCAGCACATGTGGTGGGGCGTTAAATTGGCGTGACAGCTGCGTGACATTCAGGCTGGTGCCTGCGGCGACGTCAAAGCGCAGCACCCAGTCTAGAAAGCGCGCTTCAAGCGCATCGTGGCTGATGTAGTCATCGCGCAGCGCCAAAGCCTCCGAGGCCAAGGGCTGTCGCAGCAGGGTCTTGTCGCGCCCGATGATCTGCACAATCCCCGCGCTGGCCAACCGCGCCAGCACCGCCCGCACCACTGTGCGCGACACCCCCAAAGCCGCCGCAAGCTTGACCTCTGACATCAGGCTGGCGCCGATGGGCAGGGGGGCAAGCAGATCAAGCAGGCTGTTATAGGCCTGTCGCAATCGGGCATCGGTGCGGGCCAAGGCGGGCTCCTGTTTATATCGGCTTCAGAATTAAAAACAGTTGTCAGGGCGGGCGGCTCTGGCCATTCTGTCTTTAATGATAAAAACCAATAAGCTGCGAGTCGAGCGTGAATGTGCTGACCGCGCTTTTCTTAGCCCGAGGCCCCGATGCCACTGACCCTGCGCCTGCACCCCCAAGATAATGTTGATATCGCCCTTGCCGATCTGGCCGCAGGCAGTGAAAGCCTTGGCGTCCTGCTGTCCGAGCGGATCGCGCGCGGCCACAAGCTTGCCAATCGGGCGATTGCGCAGGGGGCAGCGATCACCCGCTATGGCCAGATCATCGGCGCAGCGACCCAAGCGATTGCAGCGGGCGCGCATGTGCATGTCCACAATATCGCAATGACCGACCATCGGCAGGATTATGACTTTGCAGCCGCCGCTGTGCCGCTGCAACCGGCCGACACCCCGCGCAGCTTTCAAGGCTATCACCGCGCCGATGGGGCGGTGGGCACGCGCAATTATCTGGGGGTTTTGACCTCGGTGAACTGCTCAGGCTCGGTGGCGCGCTTTATTGCAGAGGAGGCCGAAAAGACTGATTGGTTCAAGGCTTTGAGCAATATCGACGGTATTGTGCCGATTGCCCATGCCTCGGGCTGTGGCATGTCGGGGTCGGATGAGGGCTACGCCACCTTGATGCGCACCCTGCAAGGCTATGCGCGCAACCCGAATTTTGGCGGCATTCTGCTGGTGGGTTTGGGCTGCGAGGTGATGCAACTGCCTGATCTGCTTGGCAAAGGCCGGATGCGTGCCGACAATAACTTTCGTCATCTGACCATTCAGGCCGAAGGCGGCACCCGTCGCACCGTCGAACGCGGGGTCGAGGCGCTGCGCGAGATGGCGCTGGTGGCAAATGCCTGCGCGCGCGCGCCCGCGCCATTGTCGGCGCTGGTTATTGGCATGCAATGCGGCGGTTCGGATGGCTATTCGGGCATCACCGCCAACCCCGCACTTGGCATCGCCTCGGATCTGCTGGTCAGCCACGGCGGCACCACGATCCTGTCCGAGACCACCGAGATTTACGGCGCAGAACATCTTCTGACCCGCCGCGCGATAAGCGCCGAGGTCGGCGAAAAGCTGATCGCCCGCATTCGCTGGTGGGAGGATTACACCGCGCGCAACAAGGGCGAGATGAACAACAACCCAAGCCCCGGCAACAAACGCGGCGGACTGACGACGATTTTGGAAAAATCGCTGGGCGCGGTGGCCAAGGGCGGCTCGGCACCGCTGACGGATGTCTATCTCTTTGCCGAACAGATCACCCAAAAGGGCTTCGTTTTCATGGACAGCCCCGGCTATGACCCCTGCTCGGTGACGGGGCAGGTGGCAAGTGGCGCGAATTTGATCGTCTTTACCACCGGACGCGGCTCGGTTTCGGGCTACAAACCCGTGCCCTGCCTGAAAGTCGCAACCAACTCTGAACTTTATCGCCATATGCCCGAGGATATGGATCTGAACACCGGCGATATCATCGAAAACGGCGTCACTCTGGCCGAGAAGGGCCGCGAGATGTTCGAGATGTTTATCCGTGTGGCCAGCGGTGAGGTGACGAAATCCGAGGCCTTGGGCTTTGGTGGCGCGGAATTCGTGCCTTGGCAGATCGGCGCAGTGATGTAGTCTGCGCGCAACGCATAAGGGAGCAGGCAAATGGGACGGTTAAGCGGCAAGACGGCTTTGGTCACGGCAGCAGGGCAGGGCATTGGGCGGGCCTCGGCGCTGGCGATGGCGCGCGAGGGGGCAAAAGTGATTGCCACCGATATCAACGCAGCGGCTTTGGCCGAATTGGCGGCCGAGGGGATGCAAACGCATCTGTTGGATGTGCGCGATCCGGCGGCGGTCAGCGCGCTTGCGGCCAAGCTGGGCGCAGTGGATGTGCTGTTCAATTGCGCGGGCTTTGTTGGCCATGGCAGCATTCTGGACTGTTCTGAGGACGATTGGGCGTTCTCCTTTGATCTGAACGTCACCGCGATGTTTCGGATGAACAAGGCGTTTTTGCCGGCGATGCTGGCGGCGGGCGGCGGGTCGATCATCAATATGGCCTCGGTTGCCTCTTCGATCATCGCCGCGCCCAATCGGTTTGTCTATGGCGCCACCAAAGCCGCCGTCATCGGCATGACCAAGGCAATCGCGGCCGATTTCATCACCCAAGGCATCCGCTGCAATGCTGTCTGCCCGGGCACGGTTGATACGCCGTCCTTGCAAGACCGCATGCGCGCGGGTGGCGATTACGAGACCGCGCGCAAGGGCTTTCTTGCCCGCCAACCCACGGGTAAGCTGGCGCAGGCCGAAGACATCGCCGGTTTGGTGGTGTTTCTGGCCTCGGACGACTCGGCTTTTGTGACGGGCGTTGCGCATGTGATCGACGGCGGTTGGGCCAATATCTGAAAGGACGCTTTATGAAACTACTTCGTCACGGCCCCGCAGGGGCTGAACGCCCCGGCCTGATGCACAGCGATGGCACCCTGCGCGATTTGTCTGGCGTTGTCGCCGATATTGGCGGCGATGTGCTGTCGGATGCGGGGCTTGCCAAGCTGCGCGCGCTGGATGCAGGCGCGCTGCCGGTGGTTGCGGCTGGCACGCGGCTGGGGGCTTGCGTGGCGGGCACCGGAAAATTCATCTGCATCGGTTTGAACTACGCCGATCACGCCGCAGAATCGGGCATGGCGGTGCCGCCTGAACCTGTGGTCTTTATGAAGGCCACCTCGGCGATCTGCGGCCCGGATGATCCGATCATCATCCCGCGCACCTCGGTCAAGACCGATTGGGAGGTCGAGCTTGCGGTGATCATCGGCACCAAGGCGAAATATGTCAGCGAAGCCGATGCGATGGCGCATGTCGCGGGCTATTGCGTCAGCAATGACGTCAGCGAGCGCGCTTTTCAGACCGAGCGCGCGGGCCAATGGACCAAGGGCAAATCTTGCGACAACTTTGGCCAGATCGGGCCTTGGCTGGTAACGCGCGACGAAGTTGGCGATCCGCAGAACCTGAAAATGTGGCTGACGGTGAACGGGCAAAGCATGCAAAACGGCTCGACCAAAACCATGGTCTACGGCGTGGCGCATGTGGTCAGCTATCTGTCGCAGTTCATGACGCTGCATCCGGGCGATGTGATCTCGACCGGCACCCCGCCCGGAGTTGGCATGGGCATGAAGCCGCCGCGCTATCTGGTGGCGGGCGATGTGGTGGAATTGGGCATCGAAGGCCTGGGCCAACAGCGCCAAGATGTGATCGCAGATTAAGCCCGCAGGGTTTTGATATATCAGGAAAATCCCTGCCAGAACCGGCAGGGATTTTTCACAGTTTCAGCGCAGACGGATTTCCGAGCTGGCATCAAAGGCCAAAAGATGTGCCGGATCAAAGCGCAGGCCCACCATGGTGCCGGGTTTGATCACGGTATCGCCGCGCGCCTCGATCACCAGCTTTTCGCCGCTGCTGGCGGTCAGATGCAGGAACGACACACCGCCAAGCGCTTCGGTCATCTCGACGCGGTGGGTGCTTGCATGGGCGTCAATCTCCAGATGCTGCGGGCGCAGACCAAGGGTCAGCGGCGCGCCCAAAGGAGGCAGCCTGACCGCGATCGGCAGCGCGCCGCCAAGCCCTGCTGCATCAACCTGACCCGCACCGCTGACCCGTGCTGCGATAAAGTTCATCGCGGGCGAGCCGATAAAGCCTGCAACGAATTTATTATCGGGGTCGCGGTACAGATCCAAAGGTGCCCCCACCTGTTCGATCCGCCCCGCGCGCAGCACCACGATCTTGTCGGCCAGCGTCATCGCCTCGACCTGATCATGGGTGACATAGATCATCGTCGCACCGATTTCGCGGTGCAGTCGCGCGATTTCCACCCGCATTTCCACCCGCAATTCGGCATCAAGGTTCGAGAGCGGTTCGTCAAACAAGAACACCTCGGGGCCACGCACAATCGCGCGCCCGATGGCGACGCGCTGGCGCTGACCGCCCGACAAGGCCTTGGGTTTACGCGATAAATAATCGTCCAGCTTTAAAATCCGGCTTGCCTCTGCCACCTTTTGCGCCACATCCGCCTTGGCATGGCCGGTCATTTTCAGGCCAAAGCCCATGTTTTCGGCCACCGTCATATGCGGATAAAGCGCATAGGTTTGAAACACCATTGCCACGCCACGCTCGGCTGGATCCATGCTGGTGACATCGCGCGCGCCGATCTTCATGCTGCCCGAGGTGGTCACCTCTAGCCCCGCCACCATGCGCAACAATGTTGACTTGCCGCAGCCCGATGGCCCGACAAAGACGCAAAACTCGCCGTCATTGACCTGCAAATCAACGCCGTGAATGACTTGGATGTCGCCGTATTTCTTGACGACATTGTTCAGAACAACCTCTGCCATAACTCTCTCCCTGTTCCTAATTTTGTTCTGGAAAGCGCCAGCTTTCCGCTTCGGCGGCAATTTGCGCCGCGGTGTCTTTGATGCGGGGGGATTGCGCCTCAAGCGCGGCCAGCGTGGTGCGGCTGGTGGTCGAGGTCATCGACAAAGCCCCCAGCACCCGCCCCGAGCGGCTGCGAATCGGCACAGCGCAGCAGATGATTCCCGGCTCGTGTTCTTCGCGGTCAAAGGCATGGCCGCGGTCGCGGATCGCCCCCAGTTCGGTCAGCAGTTTGGCGGCGCTGTCCAAGGTGTGGGGGGTAAAGCGGTGAAAGGATTGACGCGCAATTGCCGCCTGCACGGCGGGGTCGGGCATGAAGGCCAGCATCGCTTTGCCCACCCCCGTGCAATAGGCCGGACCCACCTTTCCGGCGGAGGAAAACATCTCGACCGGCTGGGTGGCGTTGCGCTTGTCGACATAAAGAACCTGGCCCTGATCCATCTGCGCAAGATGGATGGTTTCGCCAGATTCTGCTGCTAAATCATCAATATAGCGCCGCGCAAGTGGCGCAAGCGAGCTTTGCTGCCACGCCGAATGTGCCAGCCGCACCAGCCGCACCCCCAGCGAATAGGTGCCGCGATCTTCGTCATAGCCCAGCATGCCTTGGTTGGTCAGCGTCTGCAAAAACCGATAGAGCGTGGCCTTGGGATAGGTCTTTTGCGCCAGCAATTCTGAAAAGCGCACCGGGCGGTTTGCCTGTGCAACCATGTCCAGCACATCCAGCGCCTTGCCCACCGTTCCATCCGAGCCTGCGTCTTGCGTCATCGTGCCAAACCCTTTTCTGCGCTGTTGACAGCTTAGACGATACGCCGCATAGTTTTCAATATTCAAGACTAAGTTTCAACTAATGGAACCAAAGGGAGGAAACCATGGTTCGTTTCACCAAAGGGGCGCTTGCTGTTGTGGCAACGCTGATGATGTCTGGCTCGGCTTTTGCCGAACAGCGCGTGCTGAAATACAACGCAGACTTTGACGCGACGCCGCTGGCAGGGATGCAAGCGCTGATCGCCGATTTCGAAGCGGCCAACCCCGATATCAAGGTCGAGCTGAACAACTTTGACCACGAAGGCTATAAAACCGCGATCCGCAACTTTTTGACCGCTGACAGCCCAGATCTTGCCAACTGGTATGCCGGCAACCGGATGGCGCCCTTTGTCGCTGCGGGCCAGTTTCAGGATGTGACCGACGTTTGGGATGCCAACAATCTGGGCGATGCGCTGGGGGCGACCAAAGCCTCGATGACCATCGACGGCAAACAGTGGGGCGTGCCCTATACCTATTACCAGTGGGGCATCTATTTTAACCGCGACGCCTATAAGGCGGCCGGTGCAGAAGAGCCAAAGAACTGGGAAGAGTTCGTTGCCAATTGCGACAAGTTCAAAGCCGCTGGCATTGACTGTCTGACCACCGGCACCAAGGCGCTGTGGCCCGGGGCAGGGATCTTTGATTACCTTGATATGCGCGTCAACGGCTACGAATTCCACATGGATCTGACCGCGGGCAAAGTGTCTTGGACCGATGATCGCGTTCGCAACGTGTTCAAAGAATGGGCCCGCATTCAGCCCTATATCACCGCCAATGCCTCGGCGATTGATTGGCAAGATGCAGCGGCTTTGCTGGTGCAGGGCAAGGCTGCCAACTATGTGATGGGCAACTTTGCGGTGGCGACCTTTAAGCAAGGCGGCATGACAAACGACAATCTGGGCTTTATGGTCTTCCCAGAAATCACCCCCGGACTGCCGCGCGCTGAAGAGGCACCAACCGACACCATCCATATTCCGGCTGGTGCCAAGAACGTGGCTGACGCCAAGACCTTCTTGGCCTATGTCGCATCGGCCGAGGCACAAACCAAGCTGAACGCCACTTTGGGCCAGCTGCCCACCAACAAGAACGCGACCGTAGATGCCTCTGATCCCTATATCTCGGCCGGTTTTGCGGAATTGTCTTCGGCCTATGCGCTGGCGCAGTTCTTTGACCGCGATGCGCCTGCTGAAATGGCAAAGGCTGGCATGGAAGGCTTCCAAGAGTTCATGGCCAAGCCAGAGCGTCTGGACGCGATCCTTGAGCGTTTGGAAAAGACCCGTCTGCAAGTCTATAAGTAAGCCTTGCTGCACACAACAGATCGGGCGGCGCGCAACCGCCGCCCGATTTTTTTCACCCCTATCTTCCGCGTGAACTAAAAAGAGGCCCGCCATGACAGCCCCGATTTCTGGCCCGATTTCTGGCGCAAAACCCAGCGGCTGGAAAGCCAACCAACGCAAGCTTGCGCCTTGGCTGTTCCTGACCCCCGGCGTTTTGATGTTTATGGTCTATGTGATCATGCCGATTTTCCAAAGCATGTGGATCAGCTTTTACGATTGGGATGGTCTGGGGGCGAAAACCTGGATCGGCATTGCCAATTATGTCGAGTTGATCGACGACGAGGCCTTCTATACCTCTTTCAAGAACAACATCCTTTGGCTGCTTTTGTATATGCTGGCGGTGCCTGCGGGGCTGATGATTGCGATTTTCCTCAATCAGACCATTCGCGGCATGCGGTTTTACAAGTCTTTGTTCTTCTTTCCCTTTGTGATCTCGCAAGTCGTGGTCGGCCTGATGTTTTCATGGTTTTACGCGCCAAATTTTGGCCTGTTGTATAATCTGATCGAATGGCTGACCGGCAGCGGCATCGCGATTTTGGCCGATGAGCGCTATGTCACCTACGGCATTATCGCAGCCGGTCTTTGGCCGCAGATTGCCTATGTGATGATCCTTTACCTCACGGGGCTGAACAACGTCGCCCCCGATCAGATTGAAGCCGCAAGGCTGGACGGCGCCAAGGGGTGGAAGATGCTGTGGTATGTGATCATCCCGCAGCTGCGGCCCGCGACCTTTATCGCGGTGGTGGTGACGGTGATCGGTGCGCTGCGCTCGTTTGACCTTGTCAGCGTGATGACGGATGGCGGTCCTTACGGGTCCAGCCGGGTGCTGTCGTTCTATATGTATGAAAAGGCGCTGTCGGAATATGGCTTCCGCATGGGCTACGGGGCTGCAATCGCAGTGGTTTTGTTTGCGATTATGATGGTTTTCATTTCGGGCTTCATCTGGAAGATGTGGCGCGACGAGACGGAGCGCTAGCATGTTTCCCAGACCGATCGAACAGGCCTCGCCCGCCAAGCAATGGCTTTATACGGCTGCGGTGCCGGTAGCACTTTTCCTGTGGCTGTTGCCGCTGCTGGGGGTGGCTGTCACCTCACTGCGCCCTGCCTCTGATCTGGCGGCGGGCAATTATTTCGGGCTGCCCTCGCATTTGGCCTTCGAGAATTATCTGGATGTGTTTCGCAACACGCCGATGGGGCAGTATATTCTGAACTCGTTCAAAGTCACGGTGCCGACGGTGATCGGCGCGGTGGGGCTGTCGTGCATGACGGGCTTTGCGCTGGCGGTGTACCGCTTTCCGTCCAACTTGATTATCTTTTTCATGTTTGTCGCGGGCAACTTTGTGCCGTTTCAAATCCTGATGGTGCCGGTGCGCGATCTGACCGTGCAGATGGGCATGTATAACACCTGGTATGGCTTGGCGCTGTTCCACATTGCGTTTCAGTCGGGGTTTTGCACGCTGTTCATGCGCAATTTCATCAAATCGCTGCCGTTTGAATTGATCGAGGCTGCGCGGGTGGAAGGCGTGGCCGAGTGGCGGATTTTCTGGTTCATCGTGTTGCCCTTGATGCGGCCTGCGATTGCGGCGCTGTCAGTGCTGGTCTTTACCTTTATCTGGAATGACTTTTTCTGGGCCACGGTGCTGACCTCTTCGCCGGATACCCAGCCGGTCACTGCGGGGCTTTCGTCGCTGAACGGGCAGTGGATCGCGCAGTGGCAGTTGGTTTCGGCCGGATCGATCCTGGCGGCCCTGCCGCCGGTGCTGATGTTCTTTGCGATGCAAAAGCATTTCATCGCGGGTTTGACCTTGGGGGCGGTAAAGTGAAGACTTGGCGTTTGGACGCGGGCGCGCAGACGCTGGTTTTTGCTTGCGACGATGGGCTTGCCCGCGTGGTCTATTGGGGCGCAGAGCTGCCAGAGGCCGAAGATTTGGCCCAGATCGCGGCCTCGGCGCGCAATGATCTGACCGGCGGCATGATGGATGTGCTGGCCCCCCTTAGCCTGAGCCCCGATCAGGGCTTTGCGGGGCAGGCGGGGCTGGTTCTGACCGATGCGCTTGGCGCGCCGCTAGAGCCACGCTTTGCCTTTGATCGCGCCGAGATCTCGTCCAATAGCATCGCCTTTCATGCCCGTGCCGAAGGCCTGCGGCTGACGCATTTGATCGAGGCGCAGCCGACAGGGGTGTTTACCCTGCAAACCCTGCTAGAGGCGGACGCGCCCCTGCGGGTGCAATGGCTTGCCGCCCCCGTGCTGCCCGCGCCACAACTGGCTGATCATATGATCGATGTGGCAGGCCGCTGGATTGGCGAGTTTCGGTTGCAATCCGTGCCATGGTCCGCAGGCATTCGCCTGCGCGAGGCGCGCACGGGGCGCTCGGGGCATGAACATCCTCCTTATGTTTTGTTGCCTGAACTGGGGTGCAGCATGACCGCTGGCCGTGCCTTTGGGCTGCATTATGCTTGGTCGGGTGGCCACCGTATGCTGGCCGAAGAGCTGCCCGACGGGCGGCGTCAGGTGCAATTTGGCCATGCCAGCGGCTCCGAGCGCGCGGCGGGCACCCGCTTTGCCTCTGCCGTGCTGATTGCTGCCTATTCTGACAGCGGGCTTGGCGGCATTGGGGCTTCGTTTCAGCGCGACATCCGCGACCGCGTGGTGCAATGGCCCGATCCCGCCCGCCCACGGCCGGTGCATTACAACTGCTGGGAGGCGATCTATTTCAACCACAGCCTTGCCGATCTAAGCGCCATCGCCACCCGCGCTGCCGATCTGGGGGCCGAGCGTTTTGTGCTGGACGATGGTTGGTTCGGGCGGCGCGATGATGACACCACATCTTTGGGCGATTGGGTCATGGACCGGCGCAAATGGCCCGAGGGGCTGGCGCCGCTGATCGCCCATGTCAAATCGCTTGGCATGAGCTTTGGGCTTTGGTTTGAACCCGAGATGGTCAACCCGAACTCTGATCTCTACCGCGCCCATCCCGACTGGCGCTTGGGGCCTGCCGATCAGGTCACCGGGCGCAATCAGATGGTGCTGGATATGGCCCGCCCCGAGGTGCGCAGCTATCTTTTCGACGCCATCTCGGCAATTTTGGCCGAATATGACATCGACTATATCAAATGGGATCACAACCGGCTGTTGCCTGTGGTCGATGCTGGCCAAGCGCTGGGCAGTTATGCGCTGCTGGATGCCTTGCGCGCGGCGCATCCAAATGTCGAGATTGAAAGCTGTGCATCGGGGGGCGGGCGGATTGATGCGGGCATTTTGGCGCGCACGCATCGGGTTTGGCTTTCAGACAGCAATGACGCGCTTGAACGCTTGCGGATGCAACATGATGCGGCGCTGTTTTTGCCCTCGGCCATCACTGGCTCGCATGTCGGGCCGCGCCATTGCCACACCTCGGGGCGGGTCTTGCCGATGGGGTTTCGGGCTTGGGTGGCGGCCGCGCGCCATATGGGCTTCGAGATGGACCCGCGCGAGCTGACAGAGCCCGAGGCCGCCGAGCTGCGCGCGATCACCGCTTGGTATAAGCAAAATCGCGCTTGGATGATGGCGGGGGTGATCCTGCCCTTGGACAGCGCCGATCCTGCGGTGGTGGCCGAGATGCAGCTTGCCGCCGACGGCAGCCGCTTTGTGGTCTTTGCCGGCCAAGCCGAGGCCTCGGAGCAGATCTTGCCACGCCCCTTGCGGCTGGCGGGGTTGGAGCCTGCCGCGCGCTATCAGCTGTGCTTGCGCAACCCCCAAGACCGCCCGCCGCAATCGCGCGGCCCGAATGCGCTGAAAACCGGGGCCCTGACCTTAAGCGGTGCGGCGCTGATGTCAGCGGGCATAACCCTGCCCGTGGCTTGGCCTGCGACGATGTGGGTCGTCGAGGCGATACGGCTTTAATGGAGAGTCCTGATGCTTGCCCACTATCCTGACCTGAACGGAAAATCAGTCTTCATCACCGGCGGCGGCTCTGGCATTGGCGCCAGCCTGACCGAAGGCCTGCTGCGCCAAGGGGCAAAGGTGGCGTTTTGCCAACGTTCGGATGCAAGCGCCTTTTGTGATGCGATGCAGGCAGCCACCGGCAATCGACCGCTGTTTTTGCCCTGCGATATCACAGATATAACCGCGCTGCGCGCAGCGATTGCCCAGGCCGAGGCCGCGCATGGCCCGATCACCGTGCTGGTCAACAATGCGGCCAATGATCAGCGCCACGACAGTCTGGCGGTGGATGAGGCGTTTTGGGATTGGTCGCAGGCGATCAACCTAAAGGCCTATTTCTTTGCGGCCCAAGCGGTGATCCCCTCGATGCAGGCGGCGGGTGGGGGCTCTATCATCAATTTCAGCTCGATCAGCTATATGATGGGCAATGCTGGCTATGTGGCCTATACGACAGCAAATTCCGGCATCAACGGCATGACCCGCACGCTTGCGCGCGAATTTGGCCCTGACCGCATTCGCGTCAATGCGCTGGCCCCGGGCTGGGTGCTGACGCAAAAGCAAAAGGATCTTTGGGTCACCCCCGAGGGCCTGCAAGCCCATTTGGACCGGCAATGCCTGAAAGACCCGCTTGCGCCCGAAGATATTGTGGGCGGCATGTTGTTTCTGGCCTCGGATGCCTCGAAAATGATGACGGGGCAGGCCTTGGTGATTGACGGCGGTGTGGTGGTGACGGGATGACACCAGACTGGATCGCAGTAGATTGGGGCACCTCGAACCTGCGGGTTTGGGCGATGCAGGGTGATCAGGTCTTGGCCCATAGCGCCTCGGATGAGGGGATGAGCAAGCTTGCTGCGCAAGACTTCGAGCCGGCATTGCTGCGGCTGATCGCGGGCTGGTTGGGGGCAGGGGTGATGCCAGTGATCGCTTGCGGCATGGTCGGTAGCCGTCAGGGCTGGCGCGAGGTGCCCTACCGTGCCGTTCCCTGTGCGCCGGTGCAGGCGGGCGCGCTGGCGGCAGTTGCCACGCTGGATCCAAGAATTTCGGTGCAGATCGTGGCGGGGCTGAAACAATCTGCGCCCGCCGATGTGATGCGCGGCGAAGAGACCCAGATCGCGGGCGCGCTTGCGGGACTTTCGGGCTTTGACGGGGTGTTTTGTCTGCCCGGTACCCATTCGAAATGGGTCGGTATCGCGCAGGGACAAGTGGCGGGTTTTCGCAGCTTTATCACTGGTGAGCTGTTTGCGCTTTTGGCCGAGCATTCGGTCTTGCGCCATGGTCTGAGCGGCGAAGGCTGGGACGATGCCGGTTTTGAACAGGGCGTCACCGAGGCTTTTGCCGCGCCTTTGGCAGGTACGGCGGCGCTTTTTGGTCTGCGGGCCGAGGGGCTGCTCACAGGTCTGGCTTCAGCTGCGGCGCGGGCAAGGCTTTCGGGGCTGCTGATCGGGGCTGAACTGGTCAGCGCGCGCGACTTTTGGGCCAACCGTCCGGTTGTGCTGATCGGGGCCAAAACGCTGTCTGGCCTTTACGCCCAAGCGCTTGGCTTGCAAGGCATCGACTGCCAAAGTTTTGATGCCACCGCCTGCACGCTGGCCGGCCTATCCGCCGCGCGGTTGGGGTAAGGGGGC
>OBPM01000013.1_pt1 | contig 73797 bp, 72 predicted proteins | sample 1493981 | NCBI WGS metagenome assembly OBPM01 (sample SAMEA3275485, study PRJEB22092) | marine metagenome | reverse complement strand
CTACTTTGCGCAAAGCGCAGCAAGCATCGGTGTTAAACTGATGCAGGGTGTTGTCAGGATCGTTGAAGCTGACATCGGGTTTCGGCGCGCGGATGATGCGCAGATCGCACAGATCAAGGCTTTCGGCCAGTTGGCGCTGATAGGCCAGCGTTTCGGCAAACAGCATCCGCGTGTCGACAAACAGCACCGGCGTTTGCGGCGCAAGGATCGAGACCAGATGCAGCAAAACCACCGATTCCGCCCCAAAGGAAGAAACCAGCGCCACCTTGCCCAGATCCTTGTCGCGCAGCGCATGTTCCAAAACCGAGGTCGCGGCGTGGTGTTTATAGCGCGCGTTCAGCGCGCCAACCCGCACCGCCACGCTGACCTGCGACAGATCACGCGGCATCGTCGACCGCCTCGGGCGGGTAAAGCGCCGCTTTAAATGGGGCGATGCCAAGGCGCTGATAGGTCTGCAAAAACGTCTCGTCTTGCGCAAGGCGCAAGCCCAGATAGGCCAAAACAATCCGCTCGATCGCAGGCACGATCTGGTCATAGGCAAAGCCGGGTCCGGTCTTTTCGCCAATCACCGCGTCTTGGCTGCCGTCGCCGCCCAGCGTGATCTGATAGCTTTCCACCCCCGCACGATCCAGCCCCAGAATGCCGATATGGCCGATATGGTGGTGCCCGCAGGCATTGATGCAGCCCGAGATCTTGATCTTCAGCGGGCCGATGTCATGCTCAAGCTTCAGCGCGTCAAAGCGCAGCGCGATGTCTTGCGCCACCGGAATCGAGCGCGCGGTGGCCAGCGCGCAATAATCCATGCCGGGGCAGGCGATGATGTCGGAAATCAAGCCGACATTGGCGGTGGCAAGCCCCGCTTCGGACAGGCCTGCGTGCAGGGCTGCCAGATCAGATTTATGCACATGCGGCAGGATCACGTTCTGCTCGTGGCTGATGCGCAGATCGCTGTGGCCAAAGGCGGCGGCCAGATCGGCCAGCCGGTGCATCTGTGCCGCCGTCGCATCGCCCGGAGTTTGCCCATGCGCTTTAATGCTGACGGTGACGATGGCGTAATCGGGGTGGCGGTGTGGGGCAAGGTTGGTATCGGCCCAAGCGCGGAAGATCGGGTCTTTGCTGCGCGCCGCCTCGTAGCCTATGGTCGGGGCCGTGCGGAACTTTGGCGGCGCAAAGGCTGCGCGAATATCGGCCAGCAATGCCTGATCCGCGCCGCCAAACTGCGGCTTGATCTCGGCAAAGCGCGCCTCGACCATGCGGGTGATTTCCTCGCGACCGGTTTCATGCACGGTGATCTTGATGCGGGCCTTATATTTATTATCGCGCCGCCCCAAGGTGTTATAGACCGAAAGCACCGCCTCGACATAGGCCAGCAGATCCTCCACCGGCAAGAACGGGCGGATCACAAAGCCCAGCATCGGCGTGCGGCCAAGCCCGCCGCCTGCAATCACCTCAAAGCCCACCTCGCCAGCGGCATTGCGCTGCATCCGCAAGCCGATGTCATGCGCGCGCGTCACCGCCCGGTCGTTCGGGCTGCCGGTGACGGCGATCTTGAACTTGCGCGGCAGGAATTGAAACTCGGGGTGATCGCTTGACCATTGCCGCAGCAGTTCGGCATAGGGGCGGGGGTCCTCGATCTCATCGGCCGCAGCACCTGCAAAATGATCAGCCGTGACATTGCGCACGGTATTGCCCGAGGTCTGGATCGCATGCATTTCGACATCGGCCAGCGCCGACAGGATCGCGGGCACCTCGGGCAGCTTCGGCCAATTGAACTGAATGTTCTGCCGCGTGGTGAAATGGCCATAGCCCTTGTCATAGGTCTGGGCGATATCGGCCAAAGCATGCATCTGGCGCGGCGAAAGCGTGCCGTAGGGGATCGCCACCCGCAGCATATAGGCGTGCAATTGCAGATAAAGCCCGTTCATCAGCCGCAGCGGGCGAAACTCGTCCTCGGTCAGGCTGCCATCCAGACGGCGGCTGATCTGATCGGTAAATTGCGCCACACGGTTGCGCACAAAGGCTTCGTCAAAATCGGAATAGCTATACATTTTGCAAATCCACTTGCTTGCCATGGGCATAGTTTGACGGGCCACGGGTGCGAAACACCTCGCGAAAATGAATGGGCTCGGGGCCCATCGGGCCCGCCTTTGCATCGGCAAGATAGGCGCCCACCACCTCTGTCTGCTGGCCTGCGGCATGCAACAAGCGCAGCTGCGCATGCGCCTCATCTTCGATCAACTCGGCCAGATGATGCTGGCGCGTCCAAAGATCATCGGCGGTCAGATAAATCACATCGCCAAGACGCAGATCGTTGGCGGTCACGACTTTTGGGCTAAAACGGCTCATGCTCTGGCTTCTTTCAAGGTTGCAAGGGCCTCGCGCGGAGCAAGACCATAAAGGATCACCGCAGGCCCCATAAGCCCGCTTGCGGCCTGCGGCAGGCTGGCAAGACTGGCGGCAATCACCCGCTGATCCGGGCGCGAGACGTTCTCGATCAGGCAGACCGGCGTGTCAGCGGCCGCGCCATGCATCATCAAGCGGCCTTGGATAAAGCGCGCCGATTTCTTGCCCATATAGATCGCGGCCACCTCGCCTTTACGCGCAAGCCCAGCCCAATCTTGCTCGGCAAAGCCTGCCATATCGTGGCCGGTCAAGATCCGCAGGGCGGCGTTGCGCCCGCGCCGCGTCAGGCTTTGCCCGATTGCGGCGGCCGCAACCGTGGCTGACGTTAACCCCGGCAGAATAGCAAAGGACAAACCCGCCGCCTCCAGCGCCTCGATCTCCTCATCCATGCGGCCAAAGATGCCGCAATCGCCCCCCTTCAGCCGCACCACCCGCGCCCCGGTTAGCGCCTGCGCCACAAGGCAGGCGTTGATGTCCGCTTGCGCGGCCGATGCGCCAAAGCCCGCTTTGCCCATGTCAATAAGGCGGGCCGCGGCTGGGATCAGCGCCAAAACTTCCGCCCCCACCAGCCGATCATGGATCACCACCTCTGCCGCTTGCAGCGCCTGATAAGCCCCAAGCGTCAGATGCGCCGCAGCCCCAGGACCCGCGCCCACAAAGGTCACATTGACCGGATCAGTCGCAAAAATTGGCAAAGCGGTCATCTGGCTACCCCTGTTATCTACGCGGCTAATATAGAATATTTTCCTACAAATGCGCCATAGACCCTTGCCAATAAGGATTTATGTTCTGATATTGGCGCAAATCGGGATGTGATCCCAAAACAGCAGAGGTTTGGCGAATGGTAACCCAACTCGATGATCTAGACCGGAAAATTCTGACCGAGCTGCAAGAGGACGCCGCGCAATCGCTTGATGAGATTGCCCGTAAAGTTGGCTCCTCAAAAACCCCAGTTTGGAATCGCATCCGCCGCATGCGCGAGCAAAAGGTGATCGTGAAACAAACCGCCCTGCTTGACGCCGAAAGCCTTGGGCTCGAGGCCTGTTTTTTTGTCCTTATTCGTACCAGCGAACACGAGGCCGAATGGCAAGGAAAATTCCTGCAAGTGCTGCGTGCGCGCCCCGAAGTGCTGGAAGCGCACCGGCTTGCAGGCGACATCGACTATCTGCTGAAAGTCCGTGTCAAAAACGCCCGCGCCTATGATCTGTTCTATCAGGCGCTGATTTCCGAGGTGAAGATTTTCAATGTCACCGCCTTGCTCAGCATGGAAGAAATCAAATCCACCACCGCGCTGCCGCTGTGAAAACAGGGGGGCTGTCTGCCCCCCACGGCCTTCGGCCTCCCCCCGAGGATATTTTTGCCAAGGCGAAAGGGCTTTCATCTTGGTCAAAATATCCCGGGGTGAGGCGAAGCCGAGGGGCAGAGCCCCTAATCTGCGCGCAGCATCAAGGTTTTCAGGCCATGAAAGTGATAGACATCTGCATAGCGCGGCTTTGTGGTCAGGCGCAGCTTTGGCAGGCGTTGGAATAGGATCGGCAAAGCGATTTGCAGCTCGAGCCGCGCCAAAGGGGCGCCGACACAAAAGTGCAGGCCGCCGCCAAAGCTGACATGGGCTTTGGCGCTGCGGCTGGGGTGAAAGCTTGCCGGGTCTTCCCAAACACCGGGGTCGCGGTTGGCGGCGGCCAGCAGCAAGGAGACTTGATCGCCGCGCGCAAAGCGGTGGCCCATCACTTCGACATCCTCATAGGCCCAGCGGGTGAAGATATGCAGCGCGGGGTCAAAGCGCAGGATTTCTTCGCTGCAGGCCTCGGCGGTTTCTGGCGTGATGGTGTTTCCGGTTTCCAGCAGGGTTTTCACGCCATTGCCGATGGTATGCACCGTGGCCTCATGGCCTGCGTTCAGCAGCAAGATGCAGGTGGTGATCAGCTCGTCTGTGCTGAGTTTTTCGCCGGTTTCTTCGGCCGCGATCAGGGCGGTGATCAGATCGTCGCGCGGCTCGGCACGGCGGGCTTCGATATAGCTGCGCATAAAGGCCACAAAGGCCTCGGTTGCCGTGACCGCGCGGTCTTCGCGGGCGCGGTCGCGGCCTGCCATATACATGCCGACCATGGCGTTGGACCAGCGCAGCAGATCATCGGACATGGTTTCGGGTACTCCCAGCAGCCGTGCGATGATGATCACGGGGAGTTTTTGGGCGAAATGTTGCAGCAGATCAAATTCGCCTTGCGGGAAGGCGTCAATCAACTGGTGCGACAGCGCCGCGATTTCGGGCGCAAGCGCCTGGATCCGGCGCGAGGTGAAGGCGCGCAGCACAAGGCCGCGCAGGCGGGTGTGGCGCGGCGGTTCAAGTTCCAGCATCGAATGCGCCTCGACCGCGTAAAAGGGCGCAAGATGCGGTGGGATCTTGGGGGCGCGTTCGGCGGGGGCTTCGCGGCCAAAGCGGCGGTCGCGAAAGATCGCGGCGCAGGCGGCGGCATTGGGGGTGGCGATGGCATCGTAATCGGCCCAGTGAAAGAACGGGCCATGGCTGCGCGCGGTCTCGTAGAACGGATAGGGGTCTTGCACGAAGGCGGGGTCTAGTGGCGATTGAGACAAAGATTTCATGCGGTTATGCCTGTTTCTTGCGCGGTCCCGGCAGCGGGATCAGGCCTTGGGCGATCAGCACGCCAAGCCCTACAAGGGCTGCGGAGCCGGCTTGGCCCCAGCTCCATGCGCCGCCAAAGGCAAAGACGATCAGCATCACATAAAACGGCGTGGTGTTGATATGCAAGGACGACAGCCCAATGCCAAGCCGGCCCACGGCATAGATCCACAGCAGTTGCGAAATCGCCATACCGCTGACCGAATAAAAGATCAGCGCACCGAAATCGATCCAGCCAAGCGCTGCCCAATCGGGCTGCGCGCCGCCGGTGACCAAAGATCCCAGCGCCACGACCAAGATACAGATTGCAGCCCCTGCCAGCGTGACGGTGGTGCGGCCAATCGAGGTTAGATCAGGAAAAGACGTCACCGCCCAGCGCGAACCAAGTGTGAAGGCCAGCACCGAGCCAAAGCAGAACAGCGCGCCAAGGCCCAATCCGATGCCTGCCTCGCCCGGCGCGCCTGTGACCACGATAAAGCCGCCCGCAAGCGACAACAGCCCGCCCAGCATGAGCCCCGCGGTCAGGCGGCGCCCGTCCAGCAGCACCTCGATGGCGATGCCGACCACCGGCATGCTCGCCGCGATCACTGCCACGGTGACGGGGCCGGTCATGCTTTGCCCCACCGTCATCAGATAGGCCCCAAAGGCAAAACCCGCGCCACCGATCAGGCAGCCTTTGCCCCAATGCGCGCTGAAAACCGCTTGGCGGCCATCCATCAACCACCAGATCGGCAGCAAAAACAGCCCCGACAGCCCGATGCGCGCGGCCGCCAGCAACAGGGGCGGCACATGCGGCATCAAGGTTTGCGCCGCAGGCAGGCCCGCTGCCCAAAGCAGCATCGAGGCCGAGCAAATCAGATTTGCCGCCAAAGTGCCCGAAAGCCCGCCTTGCGGCGCAGAGGTGATCGACATGGGATTTCCTTTTGCGCCAAGCCTAGGGCAGGGCGGGCGCAGTTGGCTGTGCCAAAGCCGACATCACCGCGTCGCGTCAGTCGCTTAAGCCGCGCTTAGGGCCGCGACAATCGCACCGAAATCGGCGGCCTTGAGGCTGGCACCGCCGACAAGCGCGCCGTCGACCTCGGGCAGCGCAAAGATCTCGGCTGCATTCGAGGGTTTGACCGAGCCGCCGTAAAGCAGGCGCAGCCCTGCGGCCTCGGCCCCGATCAGCCCGGCAAGGCGCGCGCGCAAAAACCCATGCACCTCGGCGATTTGTGCAAGGGTCGGGGTGCGGCCGGTGCCGATGGCCCAGACCGGCTCATAGGCAATCACCACAGTCGCCGCCGTGCTGCCTGCGGGGATCGAGGCATCAAGCTGCGCGCCAATCACCGCAAGCGTGGCACCGGCGTCGCGCTCGGCCTCGGTCTCGCCCAAGCAGACCACGGCGACCAGACCTGCGGCAAGCGCGGCTTCTGCCTTTTGCCGCACCAGATCCGAGCTTTCGCCGTGATCGGCGCGGCGTTCGGAATGGCCAAGGATGACATGGCTTGCGCCCGCCTCGGCCAGCATCGCGGCAGAGACATCGCCGGTATGCGCGCCGCTGGTGTTTTGGTGGCAATCTTGGCCGCCGACCTGCAAGGCAGAGCCTTGTGCGCGCGCGGCCATCGCCGCGATCAGGGGCGTGGGCGGGCACAGAAGCATATCGCAGGCAGGGGCGGGGTGGGCTGCAATCAGCGCATCAACCTCGGCCAAAGCGGCCAAGCTGCCGTTCATCTTCCAATTGCCTGCTGCCAGCTTTTTCATCTTTGCGCCCCTTGATGGTTTCGGAGCAGGCTAGCGAAGCCAGGGCCAAGTGAAAAGGGGCCTCTGCGCAAAAGCGCGATCAGGCGTCTTTGAACTTGATCGATTCGCCACAGCCACAGGCCTCGGCGACATTGGGGTTGTTGAACTTGAAACCCGCTTGCAGCAGATCGACCTCGTAGTCGATCTGGGTGCCAAAGAGGAACATCTGCGCCATCGGTGCAATCATCACCCGCGCGCCGTCTTGTTCTACGACCTCGTCCAGCGGATTAACTTCGGCGACATAGTCCATGGTGTATTCCATGCCCGCACAGCCGCCCTTTTTCACGCCGATGCGCAGGCCCTGCACACCCTGTTTCGACATCAGCTGCGCAATCTGCTTTGCTGCAATCGGGGTGAGGGTGACGGCCGCTTTTCCGGGAATGCCGAACATGGTGTTTATCCTTATCGCGTTACGCTTAAGATAGGTCTGCGCGGGCGCAGGCTCAAGCCCTACATAAAGCCCATTTCAAGCCGGGCCTCGTCTGACATCATCTCCATGCCCCAAGGTGGGTCAAAGGTCATGCCGACGTTGACCTGCTTGATCCCCGCCACGGGTTCAACGGCGTCTTGCAGCCAGCCCGGCATCTCGCCTGCAACAGGGCAGCCGGGGGCGGTCAGGGTCATCAGGATTTCGACCTCGTTCTCGGCGCTGATGTCGATGGTATAGACCAGCCCCAGATCAAAGACATTCACCGGAATTTCAGGATCATAGACCGTGCGACAGGCCTCGACCACCGCCTCGTAAAGCGGATGCTCGGTGGTCGATGGGCGGATCAGGGGCGCGCCCTCGACCGGATTTTGCGACTGGGTCATATTCGGCTCATTTGGTCGGTGAAATTGAGTTGTTGACCAAATATATAGGGAATTATCCGCCAAGGTCTAGTGCTTGCATGAAAAACGCCGCCAGCCTTGCGGGCGGGCGGCGTAAATCTTGGGGTTTTTGGCTTAGAACGGGATTTCGTCGTCCATATCCGAACGGCCACCACCGCCGCCGCCGCTGCCCGAGGACCCGCCGCTGCGCGCGCCGTAGCCACCTGAGGCACCGCCCGACGACGCACCGCCGCCGCCCATATCCTCATAGCCGCCACGCTCTTCATAGCCGCCGCCCCCGCCGCCGCCCGAATTGCCGCCGTCACGGCCGCCAAGCAGGGTCAACTCGCCGCGATACTGGCGCAGCACGACTTCGGTGGTGTAGCGATCAGCCCCCGATTGGTCTTGCCATTTGCGGGTTTCCAACTGGCCTTCGATGTAAACCGTCGAGCCTTTGCGCAGATATTGTTCGGCAATCTTGCCCAAAGCCTCGTTGAAAATCGCCACCGAATGCCATTCGGTGCGTTCCTTACGCTCGCCGCTGGCCTTGTCGCGCCAGGTTTCAGAGGTGGCAATGCGCAGGTTGACCACCTTGCCGCCATTTGGAAAGGACCGCACTTCTGGGTCGCGGCCCAGATTGCCGACGATGATCACCTTGTTGACGCCTGCCATATCGCACTCCGTAATTGCTTGTCTGATGTCGTGACTGTTCGGCAGCATTGCCGAGTGTGGTTAACAAAACCCTTACCGAAGCGTATAGCCTGACCGCTTTGCGCCCGCAACCTGCCTGCCAGCTTGCGCGGTTTGCGGTCGCAGGGGCAGGCAGTGGCTTTTTCCTCGGGACGAAAGCGGTTAGCCTTGGGCCGTAACGGGTGCAAGCGACGGGCAAAGTATGCAGAGATTCGGGGTGGTGCTGCGCAAGTTGGGGCGTGATGCAGGCTGGCGGTTGATGGCTTTGATCGGGTTTCAGATTCTGTGTACCTTGGTTTTGGTGATCGATGTGCTACACGAGGCCACCCGCGACGGCGACAGACAGCTGTTTAGCCTTGCAATGCTGCCCGAATTTCTTGCCACCTTGGGCCTTTGCCTTGGCATGCTGGTCGAGGGGCGGTTTGTGTTGCAGATGCGGCGCAAGCAAGCCGATATGGCGCGCGGGCTCAGTGTGGCCGCCGGCGCGATTGATAGCCTGATGCGGCGCTATTTCCGTGACTGGGAGCTGACGCCGGCGGAAAGCGATGTGGCGGCCTTTACCATCAAAGGCTTTTCGATCACCGAGGTCGCGCAGCTGCGCGGATCGGCAGAAGGCACGGTGAAAACCCATCTGAATGCGATCTACCGCAAGGCGGGGGTCTCGGGGCGGGCGCAATTGGTCAGCCTTTTGGTGGAAGAGCTGTTTGCAGCGCCTTTGCCGGGCCAGAGCCTGCCGGATCGGCAGAGCTTGGCCGAAGCGGGCTAGGCGCGGGGTGCAGGGTGCTGGCTTTGCACGGCGCAATCCGCTAGCTTTGCCGCGCAAGGGGTTTGGGTGTCAGGGAACGGATGCAACATTTGGCCGGTAAAACGACAGCGGCGCTTTTGATCGCTTTGGTTTGTGCGGGGCCGGATCTGGCGGCGGCAGAGGGTTTGCGGCTTTCGGGCGGTAAAACCTCGAAAACTGCGCTGATGCGGACGCAGATGGCTTTGCTTGATGGCAAGCTTGCGACGCAATACGACAATTCGGCGCGACTGAAACCGACCTCGAACCGCGCCTCGACATTTGAGGCGGTGCCGCTGCGGTTTTCAGGCGCCTATCGCGGTGCTTATCTGCAAAAAGCGCGCAGCGCTGCGCGCAAAAATGGCGTGCCCGAGGATACGTTCTTGCGGCTGATCCAGCAGGAAAGCGGATGGAATCAAGCCGCCCTCTCGCCCAAGGGGGCCAAGGGTCTCGCACAGCTGATGCCCGAAACCGCGCAGCATTTGGGCGTCGATATCAATGATCCCGAAGACAATCTGGACGGCGGCGCGCGCTATTTGCGGATGATGTATGACCGCTTTGGCAGCTGGCGGCTGGCGCTTGCGGCCTACAATGCTGGCCCGCAAGCAGTTGAAAAGCATGGCGGTATTCCGCCCTATGACGAAACCGTCAAATATGTCAAAGCCATTTTGGGCTAAGGCCCGCGCCAGTTGCGCCAGCCACAAGGGCTGGCGGCAGGATCATTCCCCCGCTAGTTTGATCACAGGTTCCATCCCGGCCAAAATCTCATCCGAGAGGTGGCATTTGATCTGATGCGCGCCTTGCAGCTGGCGCACGGGCGGCATTTCGCGGTCGCAAAGCCCGTTTGGCACCTGATCTTTCCAGCGGCAGCGGGTTTGGAACGGGCAGCCGGGGGGCGGGTTCATCGCCGAGGGGATGTCGCCTTCCAGCACGATGCGTTTGCGGATCACGCGGGTATCGGCAATCGGCACCGCCGACAAAAGCGCCTCGGTATAGGGGTGATAGGGCGGCTGGAACACCTGATCGGTGGTGCCCATTTCAACCACATGGCCCAGATACATCACCATCACCCGATCCGAGAGATAGCGCACGATCGACAGATCATGGCTGATGAACAGCAAGGTGGTGCCGTTCTCGCGCTGAATGTCCATCAAAAGATCGGTGACCGCCGCCTGAACCGAGACGTCAAGCGCCGAGACCGGCTCGTCGGCCACCACAACCTTGGCGCCGCCAGCAAAGGCGCGGGCAATGCCAACGCGCTGCTTTTGTCCGCCCGAAAGCTGGCGCGGCATTCGATCCGCAAAGGCGCGCGGCAGTTTGACCAGATCCATCAGCTCGAGCATGCGGGCATGACGCTCTGCGTCCGAGCTGCCTTGCTTGAAAATCTCAAGCGCGCGGATGATCTGGCGCCCCACTGTCATCGAAGGGTTCAGGGTGTCAAAGGGGTTTTGAAACACCATCTGCACGCTGGAAACCGTATCGGTGTTGCGCTGCTGAATGGGGGTGGATTGCACGTTTTCGTCAAACAGCCGGATCGAACCCGAGGTCGCGGTTTCAAGCCCCATCAGCACCTTGGCGAAGGTGGATTTGCCGCAACCAGATTCGCCAACAATCGCCAGCGTTTCGCCGGCGCGGGCCTCGAAGGTCAGGGTTTCATTGGCTTTAACGACTTTTTCATCGCCACCGCCAAAGCTGCCAGAGGAGACGGAATAATATTTCTTCAGATCCTCCATCTTCAGCACCACCTCGCCGATGGCGGCTTTTTCCTTGGTCACCACCTTGGCCAAGGGGGCGTCCCAATCTATTTCGGACCAGCGCAGGCAGCGGCTGGCGTGGCGGTCATCCTCGGGCAGGGCGGACATGCGCACATCGGCCTGATCGCAGCGGCCTTCGGCAAAGTAATCGCAGCGCGGGCCAAAGTTGCAGCCATTGGGCCGTTCATGCGGCAGCGGGAAGTTGCCGGGGATCGCCACCAAGGGCCGCGAGGTTTTATGCGCGGTGGGCAGTGGGATCGAGCGGAACAGCGCTTGGGTATAGGGGTGGCGCATCTTGTCAAAGACTTGGGCGACATTGCCGGTCTCGACCGCTTCGCCGGAATACATCACGCAAAGCCGGTCGCAGACATCCAAGATCAGGCCAAGGTTATGGCTGATAAACAGCATCGAGGTGCCGTATTTGCGGCCCAGATCCTTAACCAGATCGACGATGCCGGCCTCGACGGTAACATCCAGCGCGGTGGTGGGTTCATCCAAGATCAGCAGGGCAGGCTTTGACATCAGCGCCATTGCGATGACGATACGCTGTTGCTGGCCACCCGAAAGCTGATGCGGGAAGGCCTGCAAGATGCGGTCGGGGTCGGGCAGGCGCACATCTTCGACGATTTGACGCGCCAGCGCCATCGCCTCGGCGCGGCCCATGCCTTGGTGGATCATCGGCACTTCGATCAACTGCGCGCCGATTTTCATCGCCGGGTTCAGCGAGGCCATCGGCTCTTGGTAGATCATCGCGATTTCAGAGCCGCGCAGCTGGCGCAGCTGTTCTTCGGTCATCGTGGTCAGCTCGCGGCCCTTAAAGCGGATGCTGCCGCCGGTGATGCGGCCGTTTTTGCCCAGATCGCGCATCACCCCAAGCGCGACGGTGGATTTGCCGCAGCCGGATTCGCCGACCAGCCCCATCGCCTCGCCCGGCATCACCTTGCAAGAGAAATCCATCACCGCCGGAATTTCGCGCATGCGGGTGAAGAAGGAGATCGAGAGCTGGTCGATCTCGAGGATCGGCATCGACGGGTCCCAAGGGGTATCGGTCATAGTAGCCTCGCGCGGGTTGAGGGGGCGGGACCGAGGGCTTTGCCCCCGGACCCCCAGGATATTTTGGCCAAGATGAAAGCCATCAGTCTTTGAGGCTTTCTTCGCGCAGGCCATCTGCCAGAAGATTGAGGCCAAGCACGAGGCTCATCAGGGCAAGGGCGGGCACGATGGCGGCATGGGGGTAGAGCAGCAGCAGTTTGCGGCCAGCGTTGATGGTCGAGCCCCAGTCGGGGGATTCTGGCGTGACGCCAAGGCCGAAGAAGCCAAGGGTGCCAAGCAGGATGGTGGTATAGCCGATGCGCAGGCAGAAATCGACGATCAGCGGGCCGCGGGCATTGGGCAGGATTTCCCAGAGCATGATATACCAAGCGCTTTCGCCGCGGGTTTGGCCGGCGGCGACATAGTCGCGGGCTTTGATATCGAGCACCAGGCCGCGCACGATGCGAAACACCGTGGGCGCGTTGACAAAGACCACCGAGACAAAGACGTTGAGCAGGTTTGGCCCCATCGACCAGACCCCCAGCGGGTCGAGGTTGAAGGCAAGGCCGGAATAGGCCCAAAGCCCGATCACCAAAGTGACGCCGATCATCAGGTTGCGTTTGGGCGGGTCGGTGTGAAAGCGCGAGTTCAGCACCGTGCAGGTGAAGATCACTGGAAAGATGAACAGCACGGCTGCGAGATAGACCGGAATGCCGGTGTCGCGGATTTCGGGGGTGACCAGCAGGTAGAACAGCAAGATCACTGGGAAGGCCAGCACCAGGTTGGCCAGAAAGGAGAGTGCTGTGTCCAGCTTGCCACCGAAATAGCCGGCAGGCAGGCCCAGAGTGACGCCGACCATGAAGGCGAAGGCGGTGGCAAAGGGGGCGATTTTTAGCACCTCGCGCGCGCCCATTACCATGCGCGAGAACACATCGCGGGCCAAATGATCGCCGCCAAGCAGGAAATAGGGGTAGGGCGGGTTCTCGACCCCTGTCAGCGGCAGGCCGGGCAGCGGGTTTTTGGTGCGGCCAAACTGCCCGATCGGGTCCATGGTGATGATCATATTGGCGAAAAGCGCCGTGAAGACCCAAAACAGCACCAGCGCAAGCCCGATCATGCCGACGGGGCTGTCGAACAATTTGCCAAACAGGCCGAGGTGGCGCTTGAAGCGCAGCGACAGCGCGAAGGTGGCGATCAGAGCGATCCAGACCGGCAGGAACTGTTGCAGAATGCGCAGGATAATCCCGCCCCAGGAAAGTGCGTCTTGCATCATCTACCTCATGCCAGCCGGATACGGGGGTTCAGGAACACATAGCCGATATCCGAAATCAGCTGGGTGATCAGAACGACAAGGACGGCAACAACCGAGCAGCCCAGCAGCAAATCAATGTCATTATTGCCTGCGGCCTGCACCAGGGTCCAGCCGAAGCCTTTGTAGTTGAACAGAAGTTCGGTGATCACCACGCCGTTCAGCAGCCATGGGAATTGCAGCATGATCACGGTGAAGGGGGCGATCAGCGCGTTGCGCAGGGCATGGCGCAGCACCACATCACGAAAGCGCACGCCTTTCAGCCGCGCGGTGCGGATATATTGCTGGGTCATCACCTCGGTCATCGAGGCACGGGTCATCCGCGAGATATAGCCAATGCCGTAAAGTGCGATGGTCATCACCGGCAGGGCGAAATTCCAAAAGGTGATCTTATCCATCGCCGAAGTCGCGGTGCCATAAAACAGGGTGCGATCCGACAGCAGGCCCCAATCGCGCAGCAGCGGTGAAAGCCCTGCGTTGACCGAGGCAAAGACTGCCAGCAAGATCACGCCCGAGACATATTCAGGGGTGGCGGTGCTGGCGATGGAAAACACTGAAAGCACGCGGTCGGTGCGCGCGCCTTCGCGCATCCCCGACAGGATGCCGATCACCAAAGATGCGGGCACCATCACCATCATCACCCAGAACATCAGCCAGCCCGTGGCGCCCAAAGAGCGGCCCAGCACATCGCCGACAGGTTCCTTGGCAAAGGTCGAAATGCCCCAATTGCCCTGCAAAATGCCGCAGAAGGTCGGCGCAGAGCCTGCCTCGGCATAGACATCAATGCAGCGGCCACGGGTCACGCCTTTTTCGTCGGTCAGCGTCCAGCCAGGCGCAAGGCCCAGCCATTCAGCATAGCGCCCCAGCAGCGGGCCGCCGTGGCCATTCTCGACGATCCAGCTTGCGACCGCATCATCTGTCATGCGGACCGAGCCTTCGGAGCGGGCCAGTTTTTCAAGGTTTGGCGGCAGGTTGGTCAGGAAAAAGACCACGAATGTCAAAACAAGTGCCGTGAAAATCATGACGCTGATGCGCCTGATCAAAAACTTTAACATCGATGGTTCCCCTCTGTGCCAATGCGATTGGCTGCCGCTGCAGGCTTATTTTTATATGCAGTCGGATGGTTGCCACGGGCAGGCGGCAAGGCCCGCCCGTGGCAGCTTTGGTTTACGCCATCGACCACTTGTAGTGGTGATGCTCAAACGATGGGTGCATATCGACCGTCACACCTTCTTTGGCGTGGCGGAACAGCGAGCGCCAGTAAGGCTGGATCAGATAGCCTTCGTCTTGCAGGATGGTTTCCAGCGAGACCATGACTTCGCGGCGCGCATCGGCATCCGCCAAGGACAGCGCTTTGAGCATGCCTGCGTCGAACTCTGGGTTGGACATGCCGGTCTCGTTCCACGAGCCTGTCGAAGTATAGGCATAGTTCATGTTCTGCACAGCCAGAGGGCGGTGGTTCCATGTGGTGGAGGAGAAGGGATATTTCTGCCAATCGTTCCAGAAGGTCGATCCCGGCATCACCGTGCGCTTGATCTTGGCACCGGCGTCGCGCAGCTGGGCTGCCACGGCATCGGTCGAGGCGGCTTCAAAGCCGTCATCCAGCGAGATGATTTCAAACTCGGTATCAGCCAGACCAGCGGCGGTCAGCGCAGGCATAAGCCCAGCGGCGTCAACAGCTTGCGCAGGGATCTGCGCGTATTCTGGATGGATCGGGCAGACATGGTGGTTTTCTGCCGTAGTGCCCAGACCGTTATAGCCAAGCTCCAAGATCACCTTTGGATCGACGGCCTTTTGGATCGCTTGGCGAACTGCCTTATCCTTGTAAAGATCGCCATTGGCCGAGTTCATCCGGATCACGATGGTCGCAGCCGTCACTGCTTCGATTTTCTTCCAACCCAGACCGTCCAGCTGACCGATAAAGTCGCCGGTGGTCTCGTAGTTGACGTCGATCTCGTCGGAAGCTGCAAGGTTGATCATTGCCGATGGATCGGTGCCGAAATCAATATAGTGGATTTCGTCCAGCGGCGAGGTGCCGCCCCACCAGTTGTGGTTTGGTGCGCGCACCAAGACGGCCTTTTGGCCAACCATGATCTCTTGCGGCACATAGGGGCCGGTGCCGATTGGGTTGCTGGCAGGATCAGAACCTTCAACATAAGAGCTATGGACCACAGCCGCCGGGTAATCCGAGATCGACGCGATCACCGAGATATCCGAAATCGCCATCTTCAGCACAACGGTCATATCGTCGGTTTTGACAACGGCGCCTTCGCGCATTGCCTTGGTGGCCTCGTCGGTCAGGCCGGGGAAGCGCGATGCCATGGCATTGCCTTCAACCGAAGCGTCGCCCCAACGGGTGAACATGCGCACAACGTCGTCTGCGGTAAAGGCGTCGCCGTTGTTCCAGGTCACGCCTGGGCGCACATGCAGCGTGTATTCGGTGGCGTCAGCATTGACGTCCCAGCTTTCCAAAAGCCGGCCTTCAAAGCTGCCATCTGGGTTATATTGCACCAGATATTCCAGCCAGCCACGATAGACGTTGGCAATCTGTGGCCAATCCGCCGTGCGCGGATCTTTCATCGCTTTGACTTCCATTGCGCAGCGCATCACGCCGCCAACTTTGGCCTCTTGCGCCATCGCAGGGGCTTTCAGACCCAGCAGGCCATAAGCCGCCGCTGCCGAAACGCCAAGCGAGGTGGTGCGCGCCATGAATTCGCGACGGCTGAGTTTGCCATCCTGAACTTCCTGAGCATGCATCCGTGCCGCTGGATGAATGTCATGCGCCGTAATGCGGGTATCAGTCATTCGTATCTCCCTGTCAGGCTGTGCCTTTGATTTTTGGGTGCAAGCCCGCCGCGCCGCAGCAACCAAGCTGGATTTGCAAGCAAAACCTCTTGGCTTTGGGTGCGACACATTCGACCCTCACAAAGCGCATTCGGCACTTTTTAAACCCGAAGGTCAACGCTTGTATTCGTCATAAAGCATAACATTTGCGACATTGGGCGGCGACAGCGCCTGCCTGATAAGGCTTTAACGGCCAGGCAGAAGAATTTTCAGACGCAGCATTTTGCGCCCGTTTTTTCCGTTACAGCGGATAGATTGCCGCGAATCGCAACAAGATCGGCCGTTATTGGCCGCGGCGAAAGGCCGAGGGCGAAACGCCGGTGCGATGCTGAAAGGCGCGGGTGAAATAGGCCGCCGAGGTAAACCCCAAGCTCTCGCCAATTTTTCCCACTGGCATGTTGGTTTCCGACAGCAATTGGCGCGCCTCAAAGATGCGGCGGTCTTGCAGCAACTCGATCGCCGAGCGCCCACAACTTTCTTGGCAACAGCGCGTCAGATGCGTCGCGGTGATGCCCAATTCACAGGCCAATTCTCCCACCGAGATGCCGCGGCGAAAGTTCAGCTCCATCAGCGCGGTATAGCGCGCCACCAAACGACGCGCCGCATCCGGTCGCGGGGTCTCAAGCGAAACCTTGGCACTTTGCCGCTCCAGCCAAACCCCAAGCAGACCCAGATGATGCCCCGCCGCCCGCTCATGCGCAGGGCTCAGGCTGTCCATCTCGCGCTGGATCATATCCAAAGTCAGGTTGATCTCTTGCTGGGCATGGGCTTCTCTGATGCGCAGATGCAGCGGCTCTTGCGGCAAGGTTATATCAGTGTCTTTTCCGAAAAAGACTGCTGTGCCAAAGACTTGCTGCCCGACCTCAAAGCCGTGCATCACCCCTGCGGGAATAAAGATCGCATTGTGGGCGGTATAGCCGCGTGTGACCCCCGCCACGGTAATGCGACCCTGACCCTTGGTGAACCACAACAAACAGGGCTCTGACAGCGTCCGCATCGCCTCCACCCGCCAGCGCCCAGCCGCAGCCAGCCGCGACATGGCGACAAGGCGGATCTTGCTGGGCGGGATGACAGACATTGTAGACCTTTTTATCACCGTTTGATTAACCATATTCCACGGTTGCCCAAAACCCCAAGACCCAAAAAGAATGACCCGCACTCTCTTTCGAGCAAGGTCTCAGGCGATTTCCCGCCACTCCCGCATCCGCGAGCGCAGCCAGGTCCGCTGGCGTTTGGCGTATTGCCGGCTGGCCAAAGTGGCCGCATCCACGGCCGTCTCCAAGTCGATTTCGCCGCGCAGATGCGCCACCAATTCCGGCGCACCAATCGCCTTGGCCCAAGCACGGCTGGCGTCCCAGTCGGGCAGGGCCGCGCGCACCTCGTCCAATGCACCCTGCTCCAGCATCTGCGCAAAGCGGCGCTTGATGCGCGCATCCAGCCATGCCACATCCGGCCGCAGAACAATCGCCTCAACCTGCGCGCGCGGCAAAAGCGCGGGGCCGGTTTGATCCTGCCAAGACGCCAAACCCCGCCCGGTTGCCGCCTGCACCTCCCAAGCCCGCTGCACCCGTGCCGGATTGTTGCGATCAATCCGCGCAGCCGTCGCGGGATCAAGCTCCGCCAAAAGGGCGGCAAACCCCTCTGCTGCTCGCCGCGCGTCTGCCCGCGCCCGCAGAGCGGGGGCTGTGGCGGGGATCTCGGCCAAACCTTCGGTCAGCGCTGAAAAATACAGCCCCGTCCCCCCCACAATTACCACCGGCCGCGCCAGAAATCCCGCCACCTCGCGCAGCCAATGCCCGACCGAATAGGGCTCATCTTGCCCGACATGGCCATAAAGCGCATGCGGCACCTCCGCCTCATCAGCCCGCGAAGGCCGCGCGCTCAACACCCGCCAACAGCCATAGATCTGCAAAGCATCGGCATTGATCACCACCCGGCCATCGCGCGCAGCCAGCTCCATCGCCAAAGCTGATTTGCCACTGGCGGTGGGACCGGCAATCAACACCGGCGCCTCGCGCGAAATTGCTGTGATCGCTGACATGTGATCCTCTTTCATCTTGGCCCAAATATCCCACGGGGGCAGCGCTTTGCCTTAGGCAAAGCGCGTTGGGGGTGTGAAACCCCCAAGCCCGCTTTCAGGAAAACCGCGCCCTTGGTCGCTTAGCCGTTGAATCTGCCCCCGTTTTGCGACATTTTGCGCGGCAGTCAATTCATCATCGAACACAAAGGTAGACCCATGCGCAATGCGGGCGAAGCAAAAGTGACCTACAAGCGGGTTATGCTGAAAATCTCGGGCGAGGCGCTGATGGGCGACCAAGGCTATGGCCTGCATCCGCCAACCGTGCAGCGCATCGCCGAGGAAGTGAAATCGGTGCATGATTTGGGGGTCGAGATCTGCATGGTGATCGGCGGCGGCAATATCTTTCGCGGCCTTGCAGGTGCCGCCCAGGGCATGGAGCGCACCACCGCAGATTATATGGGCATGCTTGCCACGGTGATGAACGCGCTGGGGATGCAAGCCGCCCTCGAATCCCTTGGTGTCTTTACCCGCGTGATCAGCGCCATCCCGATGGATCAGGTCTGCGAACCCTACATCCGCCGCCGCGCCGTGCGGCATCTGGAAAAAAAGCGCGTGGTGATTTTTGCAGCCGGCACCGGCAATCCCTATTTCACCACCGACACCGCAGCGACCCTACGCGCCAATGAAATGGCCTGCGAGGCGATCTTCAAAGGCACCAAGGTCGACGGTGTCTACGACAAAGACCCCAAAAAGCACGCCGATGCCAAGCGCTATGACATCGTCACCTTTGACGAGGTGTTGCAAAAACATCTGGGTGTTATGGATGCCAGCGCTATCGCTTTGGCGCGCGACAATGATCTGCCGATCATCGTGTTCAGCTTGGATGAACCGGGTGGTTTCCGCGGGATTTTGGCCGGAGAGGGCACTTACACCCGCGTTCAGGGCTAGGGCTTGGTGCCACAAGGGCTATACCTGCCCGCCTGCTTGCTGATATAGATTTAAAAAAAGCCGCGCCTCATCTGCGGCCCAGACGTAAGGAAGACTGCATGTCCGACGATCTTGAAATTGATCTTGATGCCATCCAACGCCGGATGGATGGTGCGATGAATGCGCTGAAAACCGAATTTGGCAGCCTGCGCACCGGGCGGGCTTCGGCCTCGATCTTGGAACCTATTCAGGTTGATGCTTATGGCACCATGACCCCGATCAACCAGCTTGGCACCGTCAACGTGCCCGAGCCGCGCATGGTGGTGATCAACGTCTGGGATAAGGCGATGATCGGCAAGGTTGAAAAGGCGATCCGCGAAAGCGGCATCGGCATCAATCCTGTCACCGATGGCCCCTTGATCCGCCTGCCGATCCCCGAGCTGAACGAAGAGCGCCGCAAGCAGCTGACCAAAGTGGCCGCAGGCTACGCCGAAAACACCAAAGTCGCGATCCGCAACGTGCGCCGCGATGGCATGGATCAGATCAAAAAAGCCAAATCCGCCGGCATGGGCGAGGACGACCAGAAAATGTGGTCTGACGAGGTGCAAGAGCTGACCGATAAGGCGATTGCCGCCGTTGATAAGGCGCTTGAAGTCAAGCAAGCCGAAATTATGCAGGTTTAATCCTTTCGAAGGGATTTTATGTGCTGGTCATTGGGGTTTGCCCATTTTGGGCGTGGTGATGGGGTAGAGCGTGGGCTCAGAGAAGGCGTCGGCAGCAAAGCCGCTGCGACAGGTTGACCATGTTGCCATCATCATGGATGGCAATGGCCGCTGGGCCACCAATCGCGGCTGGCCGCGGCTGGTTGGGCATCGCAAGGGGGCCGAGCGGGTCAAGGAGATCGTTCGCTCGGCACCCGATCTTGGCATCAAATGGCTGACGATCTACGCCTTTTCCACCGAAAACTGGAAACGATCTACCGAGGAAGTGCTGGGGCTGATGCGGATCTTTGCGCGCTATATCGAACGCGAGGCCGATCGGTTGGCGGCCGAGGGCGTGCGCATGCGCTTTATTGGTGACCGCAGCCGCTTGGACCCAAAGCTGCAACGGTTGATGGCCGGAATAGAGGCGCGCACTGCTGGCTTTACCCGCCTTAATCTGACTGTTGCGATCAACTATGGCGGCCGCGATGAGATTTTGCGCGCGCTGAAGCAGATTGCGCAAGATGTCACCGCAGGCAAGATTGCCGCGGACGCGATCGACGAGGCAATGCTTTCGGCAAGGCTTGACACGCATGATCTGCCCGACCCCGATCTGGTGATACGCACCAGTGGCGAGACGCGGACCTCGAACTTTTTGCCGTGGCAGGCGGCCTATGCAGAATATGAATTCACCCAAACACTTTGGCCCGATTTTACCCCAGCCGAGCTGGATGAAATCCTGTCACGATTTGGCAACCGAGAACGGCGATTTGGCGGGGTAATAACGGCATGACAACACCATCAGACCGCTGGGCCGATTTGCGCCCAAGGGTGCTTTCAGCCATTGCGATGGTGGCGCTTGGCGCGGTGGAAATCTGGCTTGGTGGTCTCTCATTTCTGCTGTTGGTGACTTTGGCCACTGCGCTGATGATCTGGGAATTGACTACGATAACAGCCCCCAAAAGCCCGAAAATCTCGCTTGCAATCGCGGTTCTAGCGGCGCTGAGCTTGATTGCGGATGAGGGCTGGCCGTCGATGTCGGCGTTTTTGCTGTTTCCTTGGGTGATTTTGGCGGTTGCTGTCACCCCAAGACTTTATGCGCTGCCATCTGCCGCGATTGCAGCCGCGATCATGATCTCGGGGCATGGGCTGTTTGTGCTGCGCGACGAGGCGGGCACGCCGGCGATATTGTGGTTGTTGGGCGTGGTGATTGCATCTGATGTGATGGGCTATTTTGCCGGGCGCATTCTGGGGGGGCCAAAGTTTTGGCCTGCGATCAGCCCGAAAAAGACTTGGTCTGGCACTGTTGCGGGCTGGATCGGTGCGGCTTTGGTGGGCTTGGGCTTTGTGCTGATGGGGCATGGCACTTGGCCTTTGGTGCTGCTTTCGCCGCTGATTGCCTTTGCGGGGCAGATGGGCGATGTGGGCGAAAGCTGGATCAAGCGGCGCACTGGGGTCAAGGACAGCTCGCAGCTTATTCCCGGTCATGGCGGCTTGATGGACCGGTTTGATGCGCTGACGGCTGCGATGGTTATCGTTCTGATTTTGCAATATCTTTCCGCTTTGCCGGTTGGGGTCTGACCATGCGCTCGGTTTCGGTGTTTGGGGCAACAGGGTCGATTGGCGAAAGCACTTTTGATCTGTTGATGCGCGACGGTGGGCCAGAGGCCTATCGCTGTGTGGCGCTGACTGGCGGGCAAAATGTAGCGCGTCTGGCCGAGATGGCGCAGGCGCTGCGGGCCGAGGTGGCGGTGACGGCTGATGAGGCGCGCTTGCCCGCGCTGCGCGAAGCGCTTGCGGGCACCGGCATCGAATGCGCCGCAGGCACCGCCGCGATTGCCGAGGCTGCCGACCGACCCGCCGATTGGGTGATGAGCGCGATTGTGGGCGCGGCTGGCCTGACGCCGGGGTTTCGCGCTCTGCGCCATGGCGGCAAGCTGGCGCTTGCCAATAAGGAAACCCTTGTCACCGCAGGCCAATTGCTGATGGCCGAGGCCGCGCGCTGCGAGGCGACGATCCTGCCGGTCGACAGCGAACATTCGGCGATCTTTCAAGCGCTGGTGGGCGAGGATATGGCGGCGGTCGAGCGCATTATCCTGACGGCCTCGGGCGGGGCGCTGCGCGATTGGCCGCTGGACCGTTTGGCCAGTGCCACCATGGCCGAGGCTTTGGCGCATCCGAATTGGTCGATGGGGGCAAGGATCACGATTGATTCGGCATCGATGTTCAACAAAGCGCTGGAAGTCATTGAAACACGCGAGTTTTTCGAGATTGAGCCTGACAAGATCGAGGTGATCATTCACCCCGAATCGATCATCCATTCGATGGTGGGCTTTCGCGATGGCGCGGTGATGGCGCATTTGGGCGCGCCGGATATGCGCCACCCGATCGGCTATGCGCTGAACTGGCCGCAGCGCCAAACCCTGCCGGTGGCGCGGCTGGATCTGGCGGCTTTGGGCGCTTTGACCTTTCGTGCGCCCGATCTGAACCGCTTTCCGGCCTTGCGGCTGGCGCGCGAGGTGATGGCGCTGCGCGGTCTGTCGGGGGCGGTGTTCAACGCCGCCAAAGAGGTGGCGCTGGATCATTTTATCGCAGGATCTTTGGGCTTTATGCAGATGGCAGCAGTGGTCGAGACGACATTATCGCGGCTGGCGGGCGAAATTGCGCTGACATCTGCGGCATCAACGCTTGACGATGTGCTGGCGGCTGACCATTTGGCACGGATAAGGGCGGCCGAAGCCGCCGCAACCCTAAGGAAATAGCCGCGTGGATATGAATGCCTTGATCGCCAGCACCGGCAACGCTGTTTGGGCGACCGTGTTTTTTCTGATTGCCCTAAGTGTGATCGTGGCGATCCATGAATACGGCCATTACATCGTCGGCCGCTGGTCGGGTATCCATGCCGAAGTGTTCAGCCTTGGCTTTGGGCCGGTGATCTATGCGCGCATCGATAAGCGCGGCACCCGCTGGCAAATCGCGGCGATCCCCTTGGGCGGCTATGTGAAGTTTCTGGGCGATAAGGACGCGGCCTCGGCGCCTGACAGCGCGGCTTTGGGCAGTCTAAGCCAAGACCAACGCAGGCGCACCATGTATGGCGCGCCGCTTTGGGCGCGCACGGCCACGGTTGCGGCGGGGCCGATTTTCAACTTTATTCTGGCGATTGCGGTTTATGCGGTTATGGCGACGGCTTCGGGCGTGCCGGAAGACAAGCCCGTGGTCGGCGCGCTACGTCCCTTTCCCTTTGACGGGCCAAGCCTTCAGGTTGGCGACGAGATTCTGGCGATCAATGGGGCGGCAACGCCCGATTTCGCTGCCTATGGGGCTGTGGCCGATGCGATTGCGGCAGCCCCTGCCGTGACCTATCACATTCGCCGCGAAGGGGCCGAGATGGATGTTCAGGGCCCGCATCCGCTGCCAGCGCTTGTGGGTGGCGTCTCGCTGCGCTCGCCTGCCTTTGATGCCGATATTCGGCCGGGCGATGTGGTGCTTTCGGTTGATGGTACGCAGGTCTACCGCTTTAACGATATGATCCCGCTGATCTCGGGCAAGGGCGGGGCGCCTGTGGATATCAAGCTTTGGCGAGATGGCACGGTTATGGATTTTCAGCTGACGCCCAAGCTGCAGGATCTTCCCAAAAGTGATTTGAGCTTTGAGACACGCTATGTGATTGGCCTGTCAAACGGGCTGCTGTTCGAGCCGCAAATGCGGTCGCTGCACGGGTTTGAGCCGCTGACGACGGCGATCAATCAGGCTTGGTATGGCGTCAAGATGACCGGCGTTTCGCTTTACAGCATGGCGGTGGGCAAGATCAGCTCTTGCGGCTTGTCGGGTGCGATTGGCATGGCGAAAATTGCGGGCGATGCGGCAAAATCCGGGATCGAGACCTTTATGATGATGGTCGCGGGCCTGTCGCTGGGCATTGGTCTGTTGAACTTGTTCCCCATTCCGGTTTTGGATGGTGGGCATTTGATGTTCTATGCCTTTGAAGCGGTGACGGGAAAGCCGCCCTCGGAGCGGTTTTTGCGGGTGCTGATGACGGCGGGGCTGGCGATCGTTCTAAGCTTTATGGTGTTTGCGCTGTCCAATGACATTCTGTGCGGCTGAGATTTGGCCATAGTGCTGCCGTAATCCTTGGCTAATTTCCGCTTGGTTGGGGCGAGATTGCTTAAGGAGCAGGGCTATGCAGCGGGGCGCGAACGGCTATCGGGGGCTGTCATTGTTGGTCTGGTTGAATTCTGATCGGCTTATGGCGATTGGCACCGTGGCCTTGGGGCTTTTGGCGGGCGCCTTTCTGGGGCAGGGCCTGCTTGCGCCCTAACGGGTGACATGGCCAAAGCGTGTAGGAAAGGCCGCAAAGATTTTGCCAGCCTTTTGACATTGCTTGCGTCTGCGGTTAACCAGATGCACATAATATAGTGCAATCGGGGGCTCATCATGCTGGCAACGTCAGGCGCAAAGACAACTGGTCTTGCCACATCCTTTCGGCGCGTCAGACCGGCCTTGGTGGCTGTTCTTCTTTCATCTGCAATGGTTTCGGCGCCGTTCTTGACGCAGGCGGTGGCGCAAAGCTACAGTTTTGCTGCGGTGAAAATCGAAGGCAATAGCTTTGTTGATGCCGCAACCATCCTGTCTTATGCGGGAATCACGCGCGGCGCGAGCATCTCTGCGGGCGATTTGAATGACGCTTATCAGCGCATTGTGGCCTCGGGTCTGTTTGAGAGCGTCGAATTGCAGCCCAGTGGTGGCACTTTAGTGATTAAAGTTGTCGAATATCCGACGATCAATATCGTCGATTTTCAGGGCAACAAGCGGATCAAAGACGATAAGCTGACCGAGATCATCAAATCGAAAGAGCGGCTGGTCTATTCGCCCGCCCAAGCCGAAACCGATGCGGCCTCGATCGCCGAAGCCTACCGCGTGCAGGGCCGTTTGGCGGCCTCGGTGGATCCGAAAATCATCCGCCGCTCGAACAACCGCGTCGATCTGGTGTTCAATATCACCGAAGGCAAGGTGGTTGAAAACGAGAAGATCTCGATCGTTGGCAATCGCGCCTTTAGTGATCGGCGCTTGCGGCAAGTGTTGCAGACCAAACAGGCGGGCTTTTTGCGCCAGTTGATCAAATCTGACACATTCATTCCCGAGCGGCTGGAGGCAGATAAGCAAACGCTGCGCGATTTCTACCTGTCGCGCGGCTATATTGATGTGCAGATTGTGGATGCGCAGGGCCAACTTTCGCGCGAGCGCGATGCGACCTTCGTCACCTATACGCTGCGCGAAGGGAAAGTCTTTAGCATTGGCAAGATTAGCACGGTTTCGGCAATTGAAGGCGTGGATGCTGCCGATTTTGCCGCCGTGCAGCGGGGCCGTACTGGGGCGATCTATTCGCCAGTGATTATCGATAATAACATCACGCGGATGGAAAACCTTGCGGTGCGCAAGGGTCTGAATTTTGTCCGCATCGAGCCGCGCCTGGTGCGCAATGACCGCGATCAGACGCTGGATGTGGAATATGTGATCCTGCGTGCCGATAAGGTTTTTGTTGAACGTATTGATATCGAAGGCAATACCACAACTTTGGATCAGGTTGTGCGGCGCCAGTTCCGCACCTCGGAAGGCGATGCCTTTAACCCGCGCGAAATCAAACAGGCGGCCGAGCGGATCCGTAATCTGGGCTTCTTTGAGGATGCAGCGGTTGAAACCAAGCCTGGCTCGAATGCCGATCAGGTGATCGTGAATGTCGATGTGATCGAAAAGCCGACAGGCTCGATCAGCTTTGGCGTAAGCTATGGCACCAGCTCGGGCGTGGGTCTGAACTTTGGCTTTTCTGAAAGCAATTTTCTGGGCCGTGGCCAAGGTCTTGCGCTGAATATCTCAAGCGGCACCAGCACGGTGGATTCCAGCATCTCCTTTGTCGAGCCCGCGCTTTTGGGCCGCGATCTGAAGTTCAAGCTGAACGCAGGCTATAACACCACCAACAACGACAACGCTTATTACGACACTCAGAAGATCTCGTTCATCCCTGCTCTCGAGTTTCCGGTGGCCGAGCGCTCGCGGCTTGAGCTGCGCTACAAGCTGTTTCAAGACACGATCAGCAATATAAATCCGGGCTCGACGGCATTAAGCGCCGAGCAGGGCGGCAAATTGGGCAGCGGCTTGGGCTATACCTTTAGCTTTGACAGCCGTCTAAGCGGCATCAGCCCAACCAGCTATACGTTGCTGCGTTTCGGCCAAGATTTCCTTGGGTTTGGTGGCGATGTGAAATACGTTGAAACCAATGCTTTGGCTGTGGCCGAGACCAAGATCTTCAAAGAAGAGCTTGCGGTGCGCGCGATTTTTGAAGGCGGCATGATCAACAGCTATGGCAATTCGACAACGCGGGTGACCGACCGGTTCTTTGGCGCGGGTAAGATCCGCGGTTTTGAGGGCAATGGCTTTGGGCCAAGGGATCTTGGCTCGAGCAATCTGGATGCTTTGGGGGGGAACAAATTTGCGGTGGTGCGGCTTGAGGCCGATTTCCCGCTGGGTCTGCCCGAAGAATACGGCATGAAGGGCGGCGCTTTCTTTGACATGGGCTCGGTCTGGGGTTCAGGCAATGGCGCGGCAGGGGCAACAGATTCTGCGCATCTGCGCTCGGTCGTTGGGGCATCGTTGCTTTGGGATACGCCGGTTGGGCCGTTGCGGTTTAACTTCACCAAGGCGATCAAGAAAGAAACCTACGACAAAGAGCAAAAGTTCGACCTTACCATCCAGACCTCGTTCTGATGCGCAGGCTGGCGGGCATTGCGCTGGCCTTGGGGCTTTCGGCTTGGCCGCTGATTTTGGCTGCCCAGACGCCCGAGGCGGCTTCGGTGCCGCCGGTGGCGATTGTGACGCTGGATCAAGAGCAGCTGTTTGCCGGCACGCTCTACGGCCAAGCCGTGCAAGCGCAGTTTGACGCCGAAGCTGCGGCTTTGCTGGCCGAGAATCGCAAGATTGATGCCGCCCTAGAGGCAGAAGAGCGGGCTTTGACCGATCAGCGCGCCACCATGAGCCCCGAGACCTTCCGCCCGCTGGCAGAGGCCTTTGACGAAAAGGCTAATGGGCTACGCAAAGCGCAAGAGGCCAAATCGCAAGCGGTCTCGCAGGCCCGCGACGCGCGGCGGCAGGTGTTTTTCCGCTCAATCGGGCCGATCATTGGCGATTACATGGTCGAACGTGGCGCTGTGGCGGTACTGGATAAGGCCAGTATCATCGTATCGCTGGGCTCGATCGACATCACACAAGCGGTGATCGCGCGCATTGACAGCCAGCTTGGCCAAGGCCCCGAGGCGGTTAAACCCTAAGCGGTCAGCGGCTTGTTTTGGTCGCGACTTTTCGTTAGCTAGGCTTACTGACTATAAAGCCTTATCGACCGGAGACTTCATGACTGACACGCTTGCACCGCCGCTCGAGGCAGATATCTCGCTGATCCAACGGATCATCCCGCATCGCTATCCGTTCTTGTTGGTGGACAAGGTGCGTGACATTCATATCAATAAGTCCTGCGTTGGTATCAAGAATGTCACCTTTAACGAGCCGCAGTTTCAGGGCCATTTTCCCGGCATGCCAGTGTTCCCGGGGGTGATGATCATCGAGGCGATGGCGCAGACCTCGGGGATTTTGGTCGGGCTGTCGATGGACTTGGTCGACAAGCAAGCCAATGTTTTCTTTATGGGCGTTGATGCGGTGAAGTTTCGCCGCAAAGTCGTGCCGGGCGATGTGATGGAGCTGCATGTCACCGCGCTGCGCGGTGGCGGTCGGGTTTGGAAATTTGCTGGTCGCGCGCTGGTTGATGGCGAATTGGCCTGCGAGGCCGAGTTCATGGCCATGTTTGACGTTCCGAAGGCCTGAGCATGAGCATTTCGGTGCAGGCACGGATCCATCCTTCGGCCGTGGTCGAGCCAGGCGCTGTGATTGGCGCTGGCTGCCAGATTGGCCCTTTTGTGCTGATCGGCCCCGAGGTTCGCTTGGCCGAGGGGGTCGAGGTGAAATCGCATGCGGTTGTCACCGGCTGGACCGAGATCGGTGCGGGCACGGTGATTTTCCCCTTCGCCTGCGTGGGCGAGGTGCCGCAAGATCTGAAATATGCTGGCGAGCGCACGCGGCTGATCGTGGGCGCGCGCTGCCGCATCCGCGAAGGGGCGACGCTGAACACTGGCACGGCTGGCGGTGGTGGTGTCACTCGGGTGGGCGATGATTGTCTGCTGATGACCGGCGCGCATGTCGGCCATGATGCGATCTTGGGCGATCGGGTGATCTTGGCCAATCAGGTCGCGATTGCGGGGCATTGTCAGATTGGCGATGATGTCATTATTGGCGGGCTGTCGGGAATTCACCAATTTGTCCGGATTGGGCGCGGCGCCATCATTGGCGCGGTGACGATGGTGACCAATGATGTGCTGCCCTTTGGGCTGGTGCAGGGCCCGCGCGGGGTGTTGGACGGGCTGAACCTTGTCGGGCTGAAACGTCGCGGCGTTGATCGGAGCGATATCACCGCGATGCGCGCGGCCTTTCAGATGCTGGCGCAGGGCGAGGGGTCTTTTCTGGACCGCGCCCGCAAGCTTTCCGAAGAAACTGAGAGCGACTATGTGCGCGAGATGACTGATTTCGTGCTCTCTGCCTCGGACCGTTCGTTCCTGACGCCGAAATGAGCCGGCTTGCCATCATCGCGGGGCGTGGCGCTTTGCCGGCGGCCTTGGTCGCGGCGCTGCCGCAGGCTCCGGTGATTTGCGCGCTTGACGGCTTTGCACCAGAAGGTCTGGCGGTGGATCTGGTGTTTCGGGTCGAAAGGCTGGCGCTGTTTTTGCGCAAGCTGGAAGATCTTGGCGTGACAGAGGTGATCTTTGCCGGTGCCGTGCAGCGCCCGCGTCTGGACCCTGCGCTGTTTGACCCGCAAACCGCACAGATGGTGCCGCGGCTGATGGCAGCGATGGCGGCGGGTGATGACGCCACATTGCGCGAAGTGATTGCGATTTTTGAGGATTTCGGCTTTGCCGTGGTGGGTGTTGAAACCATAGCCCGCGATCTTTTGCCAAGTGCTGCGGTGCTGGCGGGGCAGATCACCGCGCAAGACGAGGCCGATGCCGCGCGCGCGGCAAGCATTGTTGCGGCCTTGGGGGCGGTGGATGTCGGCCAAGGCGCTGTGGTGGTGCAGGGCCTCTGTTTGGGCGTCGAGACGCTGGGCGGCACCGATGCGATGCTGGCCGCTGTGGCAGGCCTGCCGCAGGCTTTGCGGCCAAAGGGCGGGCTGTTTTACAAGGCCGCCAAGCCCGCGCAAGACCGCCGGATCGATCTGCCGACGCTTGGCCCTGCGACGGTTGACGCGGTGGCCGCCGCTGGTCTTTCGGGGCTTTGCTTTCAGGCGGGCTCGGTGATCTGCCTTGATCTGCCCGAAATGCAGGCGCGCGCAGTTCAGCACGGCCTGCTGTTATGGGCGCGCTAAGGGTCTTTTTAATCGCGGGCGAGCCTTCGGGCGACCGTTTGGGCGCGGCCCTGATGGCGGGCCTGCGGGCTTTGCATGCCGATGTGGTGTTCAGCGGGGTCGGCGGCGCCTTGATGCAGGCGCAGGGGCTGCACAGCCTGTTTCCGATGGAAGAGCTGTCGGTGATGGGCATCGCCGAGGTGCTGCCGAAATATCGCCAGCTGAAACGCCGCATTGCCCAGACCGCCGAGGTGGCGCTGGCCGCAAGCCCAAGCGTGATGATCAGCATCGACAGCCCCGATTTCTGCCTGCGTGTGGCCAAGCGCGTCAAGGCGCAGCGCCCTGATCTGCCGACGGTGCATTATGTCGCCCCCTCGGTCTGGGCGTGGCGGCCCAAGCGCGCGGGCAAGATGGCGCGGGTGATCGACCATGTGCTGGCGCTTTTGCCCTTCGAGCCGCCCTTGATGCGCGCGGCGGGGATGAGTTGCGATTTTGTCGGCCATCCGGTGGTGGCCGAAGCCTTGGCAACGCCGGAAGAGCGGGCGCTTATGGCGGGCGAGGCGCCTTTGATCTTGGCGCTGCCCGGATCGCGGCGCGGCGAGGTTACGCGGCTGGCGCCTGTCATCGCGGAGGTTCTGGCGCAGATAAAGGTGGTTTACCCTGCGGCACGGGTGGCCTTGCCGACAGTGCGTGGCGTGGCCGATCTGGTGACCGATCTGTCGCGCGACTGGCCGATTGTGCCGCAGATCATCCAAGACCCCGCGCTGAAACGCGCAGCCTTTGCGGCGGCAGATGTGGCGATTGCGGCCTCTGGCACGGTTTCGCTGGAACTTGCGGCCAATGGCTGCCCGATGGTGATCGCCTATGATATGCACCCGCTCACGCTCTGGCTGATGCGGCGCGCGGCTTTGATTGATACGGTCACACTGGTCAATCTGGTCTCGGAAACCCGCGTGGTACCCGAATTTATCGGCCCCAATTGCCGCGCTGATCTGATTGCCCCTGCGGTCTTGGCGCTGTTGCAGGGGGCGGGGGATCAGCAGGCGGCGATGGCGCTGACGATGCAGCGGCTGGGGCAGGACGGCACGCCGCCCGGCCTGCGGGCGGCACAATCTGTGCTGGATTTTCTGAAAATCTGAGCGAAAAAGCGCCTCAGCGCCCCTTCCAGATCCAGCCGCCGCCAAAAACGCGGCTGCCTTCGGCGGCGTAAAACACGCAAGCTTGACCCGCCGAGACGCCATCTTCGGGGTCCAACAACTCGACCGTGGCTTCAGTTGCCGAAATCGGCCGGATCACCGCAGGGCGCGGCGGGCGGGTCGAGCGGACCTTGACGCTCAGATGCCATTCGGTGCGCGAGGTAAAGGGCTCGTCGCCCAGCCAATTGATCTCGCGCAGCGGAATTGTGCGGGTCGAAAGCGCCTCGCGGGGGCCGACGATGACATGGCGCTGCTCGGGGTCAAGGCGCACCACATACAAAGGATCGCCCAAGCCGCCAATGCCCAAACCCTTGCGCTGGCCAATGGTGTAATGGATGACGCCGCGGTGCTGGCCAAGAATATTTCCTGCCATATCAATGATATCACCCGGCTCTGCTGACCCCGGCCGCAGCTTTTCGATCACGGCTGCATAATTGCCATTGGGCACAAAACAGATGTCCTGACTGTCGGGCTTATCAGCCACCGACAGCCCGTATTTCGAGGCCAGCGCCCGCGTCTCGGCCTTAGAGGCCAGATGGCCCAAGGGAAAGCGCAAATAGGACAGCTGCTCTGCGGTGGTGGAAAACAGAAAGTAGCTTTGGTCACGATTGGCGTCGCTTGCCATGTGCAATTCGGGCCCAGTGCCCATTTTGCGCTGAATATAATGCCCAGTGGCCATGCAATCGGCGTTCAGATCCTTGGCCGTGGCCAAAAGATCCTTGAACTTCACCCGCTCGTTGCAGCGAATGCAGGGCACGGGGGTTGCGCCCGACAAATAGGCGTCGGCAAATTCCTCGATCACGGCTTCGCGGAAAGTGTTTTCATAATCAAGTACATAGTGCGGAAAGCCCATGGTCTCGGCCACCCGGGCGGCATCGTGAATATCGCGTCCAGCACAGCAGGCACCCTTTTTCGCCAGCGCCGCACCGTGGTCATAAAGTTGCAGGGTAACGCCCACGACATCATAGCCCTCTTCCGCCAATTGCGCCGCCACAACCGAGGAATCAACCCCGCCGGACATCGCCACCACCACACGGGTGTCAGCAGGAGCCTTGGCAAAGCCAAGCGAATTCAAGGGCTGGTCAAGCATATTTTTATCCGGGGAACTGCGGAAGCGCATTGCGACGTAATATAGGAAAATTTGCGATACTCTCAACCCCCCGCTTTACCCTTGATTAAGCGTGTTCCGACATCTTCCGCAGATATGAAAAAGGAACCGCCCATGTTTTTGAAGAAAGTCGAAGGTCTGCGTCAGGTCACGCTGCCCGATGGCAGCATCTTAAGCCGCGCCGATTTGCCCCCTGCAACCACGCGGCGCTGGGTGGCAAGCCGTAAGGCTGTGGTGGTCAAAGCGGTGCTTCACGGCATTCTGAGCGAGGCTGAAGCGCTTGAACGTTACGCCCTCTCGGAAGAAGAGTTTAAACTCTGGCGCGAAGCGGTTGAAAAACATGGCGAAAAGGGCTTGCGCGTCACCTCTTTACAAAAATATCGGCAACTTTGAGTTGTTTTTGCGTTTTTTTTCGTTCAGATAACGGTTGGTTAACCATTGATCGTCAAAGTCGTTAATGAACAAAAACTGAAGCCGGAGCGCGGACTGATGCGAATTTTATTAGTTGAAGATGATCCAACCACCTCGCGCAGCATTGAATTGATGCTGACCCATGCGAATTTAAATGTGTATTGCACTGATCTGGGCGAAGACGGCGTCGATTTGGCCAAGCTTTACGACTATGATTTGATCCTGCTTGACCTGAACCTGCCGGATATGTCGGGACATGAGGTGTTGCGGCAATTGCGTATGGCGCGAATCGAGACACCGATTTTGATTCTTTCCGGCGCTGATGACACCGAAAACAAGATCAAGGGCTTCGGCTTTGGCGCAGATGACTATATGACCAAACCCTTCCACCGCGAAGAACTGGTCGCGCGCATCCATGCAATTATTCGCCGCTCGAAAGGCCATAGCCAATCGGTCATTCGCACGGGTCAGGTCAATGTCAATCTTGATGCCAAGACCGTCGATGTGATGGGGGCCTCGGTGCATTTGACGGGCAAAGAATATCAAATGCTCGAGCTTTTGAGCCTGCGCAAGGGCACGACGCTGACCAAGGAAATGTTCCTGAACCACCTTTACGGCGGCATGGATGAGCCAGAACTGAAGATCATCGACGTCTTCATCTGCAAGTTGCGCAAAAAGCTTGCCGAAGCAACCGGCGGGCAAAACTATATCGAAACCGTTTGGGGGCGCGGCTATGTGTTGCGCGATCCGCAGCCGGTCGCAGGGGCAACTCTTTTAGCCGCAAGCGCTTAACCGCGCGGGCGGACCTTGCCCATTTTGCGCGCGCAGCATAACTTTGGCGCAAGTCAGAGGAGGCGGCAGCGATGCAGCAAGACAAGCCGATTGCGGATCTAAGCAGCGATGAGGCGCGCGATGAATTGGCGCGCCTGTCGAAATTGATCGCAGCAGCCAATCGCGCCTATCATAGTGAAGATGCACCGCAGATCACCGATGCGGCCTTTGATGCGCTTAAAAAGCGCAATGCAGCGCTTGAAGCTGCGTTTCCAAAGCTGCGTCGCGCTGACAGTCCTGCCTTGTTGGTGGGGGCGCCTGCCTCTGAAGGTTTTACCAAAGTCAGCCATAGCTTGCCGATGCTGTCGCTGGAAAATGCTTTTGAAGACAGCGATGTGGCCGATTTTGATGAGCGTGTTCGCAAGTTTCTGGGCCACGAAAGCTCGCTTTTCTATACCGCAGAGCCCAAGATCGACGGGCTCTCGCTGTCTTTGCGCTATATGGGCGGCAAATTGGTGCATGCAGCCACCCGCGGCGATGGTGCGGTGGGTGAAAATGTCACGGAAAATGCGCTGACCATCAGCGACATTCCGAAAAAGCTAAAGAATGCGCCGCCGGTTCTGGAGGTGCGCGGCGAAGTTTATATGAGCCACGCCGATTTTGCGGCCCTGAACGCGCGCCAGATCGAGGCGGGCGATAAGCCCTTCGCAAATCCGCGCAACGCCGCTGCTGGGTCTTTGCGACAGTTGGATGCAAAAATCACCCAATCGCGGCCGCTGAAGTTCTTTGCCTATGCCTGGGGCCAGCTTTCGGAGCCTCTGGCGCGCACGCAATTCGAGGCGATCGAGCGGCTGGCGAGCCTTGGGTTTAAAACCAATCCGCTCACCTCGCTCTGCGCTGGTCCCGAGGCGATGTTAAGCCATTATCACCTGATCGAGGCGCAGCGCGCGACGCTGGGCTATGATATTGATGGCGTGGTCTACAAGGTTAACGATCTCGCCTTGCAGGCGCGCTTGGGTCTGCGCTCGACCACGCCACGATGGGCGATTGCGCATAAGTTTCCGGCCGAACTGGCTTGGACGCGGCTTGATGCGATTGATATTCAGGTCGGCCGGACAGGGGCGCTGTCGCCGGTGGCGCGGCTGACGCCGGTGACCGTCGGCGGCGTGGTGGTCTCGAACGCGACGTTGCACAATGAGGATTATATCGCGGGGCGCGGCGCGAAGGGAGCTGCGATTCGCGAAGGCCGTGATATTCGCATCGGTGACTGGGTGCAGGTCTACCGCGCGGGCGATGTGATCCCGAAAATTAACGATATTGACCTTGAAAAGCGTCCGTCCTCTGCGGTGGCTTTTGTGTTTCCAACGGTTTGCCCCGAGTGCGGCTCGGTTGCGCATCGCGAAGAGGGCGATGCGGTGCGCCGCTGCACCGGCGGGCTGATTTGCCCGGCACAAGCGGTGGAGCGGTTGAAACATTTCGTCTCGCGCGGGGCTTTTGACATCGAGGGGCTGGGGGCAAAACAGATTGAGATGTTTTTTACCGATAGTGAATTACCGGTCAAAGCCCCCGCTGACATCTTCACGCTTGAGCGGCGCGACGCAACCAACCCGCTGAAAAAGTTGAAAAACCGTGAGGGATTTGGCGAGACTTCGGTGAAAAAGCTTTTCGCCGCGATCAATGCCAAGCGGCAGATACCACTGGATCGGCTGATTTTTGGCCTTGGTATTCGCCATGTCGGCGATGCGGCCTCGGGGCTCTTGGCGCGCCATTACGCAACTTGGGGCGCGCTGGAGGCGGCCCTGACGCAGGCGCAAGAGGGCAATTCGGCGTGGAATGAGCTGCTTGCGATTGACGGCGTCGGCAAGGTTATGGCCGAATCTTTGGTGGCCGCGCTGCAAAATGACACCGAACGCGCCGCGATTGATGCGCTGGTGGCCGAGCTTGATGTGGTGCCAGTCATTGCGATCACGCCAGTTGACAGTCCGGTGGCCGGCAAGACGCTGGTGTTCACCGGCACTTTGGAAAAGATGAGCCGCGCCGAGGCCAAGGCCCGTGCCGAGGCTTTGGGGGCCAAAGTGTCAGGCTCGGTTTCCGCCAAAACCGATCTGGTGATCGCAGGGCCGGGGGCGGGATCAAAGGCCAAAGATGCCGAGAAATTTGGCGTCGAGGTGATCGATGAGGATGGCTGGCTTGCGCTGATAGGTCAGGCATGACCCGTCCAGAGATCCTGTTTCCGCTGTTTGCGGGGCTGGATACTCTGGAAGGGGTCGGGCCGAAAACTGCGATTTCTCTCAGTGGGTTAGGTGTTGAAAAGCCAAAAGACCTGCTGTTTGTGCTGCCGCATTCTGCGGTGGATCGCGCTCGCAAAGCCTCTGTCCGCGATGTGGTGCCGCCCTGTACCGTTACCGTCGAGGTCGAGGTTGGCGGCCATTTTGCGCCGCGCCAAAAGGGGCGGCCCTATCGGGTGATGGTGCGCGACGAGGCGCTGGAATTTCAGCTGGTGTTCTTCCATGCGCGTGGCGAGTATCTGCAAAAACTGCTGCCAACGGGACAGCGGCGGCTGGTTTCAGGGCGGGTCGAGCTGTTTGATGGCATTGCGCAAATGGTGCATCCTGACCATGTTTTGCGCTGCGAAGAGGCGGGCGAATTGCCGCTTTTCGAGCCAGTCTACCCTCTGGTTGCGGGGGTGACGCAAAAAATCGTCGCCAAGGGCGTGGCGAGTGCTTTGGCTCGCACCCCCGATCTGCCGGAATGGATCGACCCAAGCCTGAAGACGCGCGAGGCTTGGCCCGATTGGCTGGCCGCGATCAGGGCCGTGCATCAGCCGACTGACTCCGCCGATCTTGCCTTCACAGCCCCCGCGCGGCAGAGATTGTCCTATGACGAGCTGTTTGCGCATCAGCTGACGCTCTCGCTGGCGCGGGCATCTTTACGCCGAACGGCGGGGCAGGTCAGTGCTGGCACTGGCACGCTGCAAACTGCGGTTTTGGCCGCCTTGCCCTATCAGCCGACCGGCGCGCAGACCCGTGCGATTGCCGAGATAGCCGCCGATATGGCACTGCCTTTGCGGATGAATCGTCTGTTGCAAGGCGATGTTGGGGCAGGCAAAACCTTGGTCGCCTTTATGGCGCTGCTGATCGCGGTCGAGGCGGGCGGGCAGGGCGTTTTGATGGCGCCTACCGAAATTCTGGCGCGCCAGCATCACGAAGGCCTGGCTCCCTTGGCCGCCGCCGCCGGGGTCCGGCTTGAGATTCTGACCGGCCGCGACAAGGGGTCGGAACGCGCGGCCAAGCTTGCCGCCTTGGCCGATGGGCGCATTGGCATTTTGGTGGGCACCCATGCTGTGTTTCAAAAAGATGTGTTCTTTCATGATCTTAGGCTTGCGGTGATTGACGAGCAGCACCGCTTTGGCGTCTCGCAACGGATGGAGCTGGGGGCCAAGGGCGCCAATGCCGATGTGCTGGTGATGACGGCAACGCCGATCCCGCGCAGTCTGGCTTTGGTCAGCTATGGCGATATGGATATCTCGGTGCTGGACGAAAAACCCAAAGGCCGCAAACCGATCAAGACGGCGATGATCTCGACCGCGCGGCTGGATGAGGTGGTGGCGCATCTGGCGCGCGCCGTGGCCGAGGGGCGGCAGGCCTATTGGGTCTGCCCCTTGGTCGAGGAGTCTGAGGTGCTGGATTACGCCAGCGCCGAGGCGCGCTTTGCCGGTCTGCGCGCGGCTTTGGGCGATGTCGTGGGGCTTGTGCATGGCCAGATGCCCAATGCCGAAAAAGACGCCGCGATGGCGCGATTTGTTGCTGGTGTGACCAAGGTTTTGGTCGCCACCACGGTGATCGAAGTGGGGGTCAATGTGCCCAATGCCAGCATTATGGTGATTGAGCGTGCCGAGATTTTTGGTCTGGCGCAATTGCATCAGCTGCGCGGCAGGGTCGGGCGCGGCGAGGCAGACTCGACCTGTCTGCTGCTCTATCAAGCGCCGCTGTCGGAAAGTGGCGAGCGGCGGCTCAAGGTGATCCGCGACAGCGAAGACGGCTTCAAAATCTCGGAAGAAGATATGCTGATGCGCGGCGTCGGCGATCTGATCGGCACCGCGCAATCGGGCCTGCCACGGTTTCGCGTGGCCGACATGGAGCGTCAGGCGGGACTGATGGCGGTGGCCCAAAGCGATGCGCGTCGGCTGTTGCATGACGACCCTGATCTCAGCAGCCCGCGTGGAAAGGCGGCGCGGGTTCTGCTGTGGTTGTTGGATCAAGACCGCGCGATCAAACTGATTGCGGTGGGCTGAATCCCATTTTGTTCTCATATGTTCTCATAAAGTTCTTTACAGACTTCGAATCATATGAGAACAATAGGGCAACACAGCAAATGGAGGTCGCCATGATTACCGAGATTACCGAAATCCTGCACCGCTCGCGCAAGGCCATATTGGTTGATTCTGTCGGGGTGGTGTCCCTATTTGTTCTGCTTTTCGCCGGATTGGGAATGTCTGGCACGCTTTGAGAACTGCCTGCGGTCTTGTTGACCCGAACTGTCGCACCTGTCCCCAACGGGGTGCGGCGCGGTTTTGCTGCCGCCTCTTCGGGTAAGAACGCCCCTTTGCGCCGCCATCTGCCAAGATGTGCGGCGTTTTTTTTCTAAAGCCCGGTCATCGCCTCGGCCGTTGCCTCAAGTGTCAGCAAGATCGAGGCGTGGCGGTTCTTATAGTCGCGTGCAGGGATCAGCACTTCCAAGCCGTCGAAAGGTGCGGCTGGCACCGGACCGTTGTCTTTCAACATGGCGCGAAGCGCATCGCGGCCTGCTTCCACCTCGGCAAGGCTGCGGCCCAGAATGGCGCCCCCCACCACGGCTGCCGCGGCCTGACCTAAGGCACAGGCCTTCACATCTTGGGCAAATGCGCTGATCCGGCCATTCTCAACCCGCAGATCGACCGTCACCGTCGATCCGCACAGCGGCGAGCGTTTGCGCGCGCTGCCCATCGGCTCGGGCAAGCGGCCCAGATGCGGAATATCGGCGGCCAGTGCAAGGATACGGCCCGAGTAGAGTTTGACAAGATCGCTATCGCTCATGGCTTTTCCTTCTCTTGTGGTCAAGATAAGCCGGAGGCGAGGCAAGTCCAAGGAGAACCGGATGAAATTCGACGCAAGCACACTAAAGTATGATGCCGCCGGCCTGATCCCCTGCATTGCGCAGGATCACGCGACGGGCGAGGTGCTGATGATGGCTTGGATGAATGCCGCAAGCCTAGAGCGCACGCTGCAAACTGGGGCCATGACCTATTGGTCGCGCTCGCGGGCGGCGTTTTGGGCCAAGGGCGAGACCTCGGGGCATGTGCAGCGCTTGGTCGAGCTGCGCTTGGACTGTGATCGTGATTGTCTGTTGGCTTTGGTCACCCAAGAGGGGCCGGCCTGCCATACCAACCGGCGCAGCTGTTTTTATACATCCGTGCAAGATGGCCAAGAGGTGGTGATTTCGCAGCCGCTATAGCCCGATCAAGCGGCGAATATCGGCAGGGCTGGCCCCCTCGGCGCGATATTTCGAGACTGCGCGGGCGTCATCGCGTTTTGCCAGCCGCTTGCCCTGATCATCGCGGATCAGGCGGTGGTGGTGATACTTGGGCGTCGGTAGCCCAAGAAGGCCTTGTAAAACCACATGAATTTTGGTGGCCTCGAACAGATCTGCGCCGCGCGTGACCTCGGTTATGCCTTGGGCGGCATCATCGACGACCACGGCAAGGTGATAAGAGCTGCCAATATCGCGCCGCGCCAGCACGATATCGCCCACGGTTTCGCAAAGATTTGTGGCGTCAAAGGCATAGGCACCGGCGGCAGGTCCGGTTTCGGTAAAGCCAATCTCGCCCAGCCGCGCCATTGCTTTTGCCATATCCAACCGGACAGCCCCCGCGCCCTGACGCCCGCGGCAGGTGCCCGGATAGATCGGCCCGTCGGGGCCGATGGCGCCCTCTTGCGGTGCAGAGAGTGCCGCAAGAATATCGCCGCGCGTGCAGTTGCAGGCATAGGTCAGGCCAAGATTTTCCAACAAAGTCAGCGCCTTGGCATAGGCCTCACGCCGCTGCGATTGTCGCATCACCGGCTCAGGCCAAGCAAGCCCCAGCCAAAGCAGATCCTCATAGATCGCGGTCTCCCAGATGGGTTTGCAGCGCGCGGTGTCGATATCTTCGATCCGCAGCAAAAACCGGTCGCCGCGCTCTGCCGCAGTCAAAGCGGCAAAGGCGTGGCCAAGGTGCAGCGGCCCGGTGGGCGAGGGCGCAAAGCGGGTTACGCGTCCAGCCATGCGGTGAACATTTCTTTGGCGCGGTCGGTATAGGCCTTGTAGCGGTCCTTGCGCCCCTTGCGACCACCGCGCGCATCAATCGGCGGGAACAGGCCAAAGTTCACATTCATCGGCTGGAAGGTTTTTGCCTCGGCCCCACCAGTGATATGGGTGATCAGCGCGCCCATCGCGGTTTCGGGCGGCGGCGGTGGCAGGGTCTTGCCCAAGATTTCCGCCGCAGCCATCCGCCCCGCCAAAAGCCCCATGGCCGAGGATTCAACATAGCCCTCGACCCCGGTGATCTGGCCCGCAAAGCGCAGATTGGGTCGCGATTTCAACCGCATCTGATCATCAAGCAGGGTGGGCGAGTTGATAAAGGTGTTGCGGTGAATGCCGCCAAGGCGGGCAAAATTCGCATCCTGCAAGCCAGGAATCATTTTGAAAACAGCGGTTTGCGCGCCGTACTTCATCTTGGTTTGAAAGCCGACGATATTGTAAAGCGTGCCCAGCTTGTTGTCGCGGCGCAGCTGCACCACGGCATAGGGTTTCATCGGGTTGTGCGGATTGGTCAGCCCCACCGGCTTCATCGGGCCAAAGCGCAGCGTCTCGCGGCCGCGCTCTGCCATCACTTCGATCGGCAAGCAGCCGTCGAAATAGCCAGCGGTCTCGCCCTCGTGAAACTCGGTTTTCTCGGCCGCCAACATCGCGTCGATAAAGGCCTCGTATTCGTCTTTGGTCATCGGGCAGTTCATATAGGCGGTCTGCTCTTCCTCGGTCTCGCCCTTATCGTAGCGCGACTGCATCCAAGCCACTGACATATCGACACTTTCGGCGTAGACAATCGGCGCTATGGCATCAAAAAACGCCAAAGCCTCGGCGCCGGTGGTGGCGCGAATACTTTCGGCCAGCGCACCCGAAGTCAGCGGGCCAGTGGCGATGATCCAATGGCCTTCGCTTGGCAGCTCTGTCACCTCTTCAAAGCTTGAAGAAATCAGCGGATGCGCGTTCAGCCGAGCCGTCACTGCCTCGGCAAAGGGATCGCGGTCAACCGCCAAAGCCCCGCCTGCGGGCAAGCGGTGCGCCTGAGCCATCTCCATGATCAGCCCCTTGGCCGCGCGCATTTCCCAATGCAGCAGGCCGACGGCGTTTTGTTCATCATCATCCGAGCGGAAGGAATTTGAACAGACCATCTCGGCAAAATTGCCAGTGCGATGGGCAAAGGTGCCGACGCTGGGTCGCATTTCGTGGATGACCACTGGCACGCCCATTTCTGCGGCTTGCCATGCGGCCTCTGATCCGGCCATTCCGCCGCCGATGATGTGCAATTGGTTTTTCATGCAAGGGATGTAGCCCTGCGCGCGGCTTAGATCAAGGCGATGCGTTCACGTTGTGTCGGATCGGGGTAGGGTCGAAACAGGCCGGTTTCGACGCGGGCGATCATCGTATGCATGCGGTCGTAGCGTTTCTCGGCCTCGGGGTCTTCATGCGCCAAGGCCGAAAAGGTTGCATCCAGATCTGACAGGCTGACAACCGAAATTTCCAGCAAGAAATCGCTATAGGCTGAAGAGGCCAGCCCCAATTTGCGCCGCATCAGCCGCCAGTCGCGGATCAGCCCCTGTGCTTGCAGATAGCTCATCCAGCCATCAACCGCCGCCGCAAAGCCAAGCGCGCGGGCGTCGTCTTTCAGCTCGATCATACAATGGTAGATATTCATGCGGGCTCCTGCGATTTGGCACAGTTGACTACAAATATCTTGCGATTGGGTTAAGTGGTCTGGGCTATTTTTGAAAAAGGGCGCGACGTTCATCGGCGCAAAACTTAGCGGAATCGGCACCATCAAAGCGGCCAAGGGCTTGAGCTTTCAAGAAAAAACCCGCAGCTGGCTGGCCTTGGGCCAGCCTAGCTTCACAGAGGGCTGCCCGAAAAGGCAGGCCAAGGGCGGCGTCTTCTTCCATCAGCGCTTCCAACATTGCTGTCAGTTTCGCAATCGATCCCGGCGGTGCAATCGACAGCTCGGCCGCCAAAGCGCCGTAGCTGATGGTTTGGCGTTGCGCGGCCAGCTCTGCCAGCCGCGCAATCAGCCTATTCATCTTCGCCTTGTTCCGCGACCCGCGCGACCGAGACAACCTCTTCGCCCTTGCCGGTGTTGAACACCTTGACCCCACCCGCCGAACGCGAGCGGAACGAGATTTGCTCGACCGGCACGCGAATGGATTGGCCGGTCGAGGTGGCAAGCATGATCTGATCGGTCAGATCAACTGGGAAGGATGCGACCAGCGGCCCGCCGCGCATCGCGCCATCCATCGCCTTCACCCCCATGCCGCCGCGCCCGCGCACCGGATAATCGTGGCTGGAGGACAGTTTCCCAGACCCCGAGGTGGTGATGGTCAAGATCAGATCTTCGGCCGCAGACATCTCGGCATAGCGGTCTGGCGACAGCTGGCCGGTGGCGGTGCCTTCGTCTTCGTCATCAGACTCTTCCTCGACCACGCCCGCCATCAGACGGCGCTGCTTAAGATAAAGCGCGCGCTCGTCGGGATCGGCCTCGAAATGCCGAATGATCGACATCGAGACGACCTTATCTTCGGCGCCCAAGCGAATACCGCGCACGCCCGTCGAGCCACGCGATTTGAACACGCGAATGTCTTGCGTCGAAAAGCGGATCGCCCGCCCGCCTGCCGTCACCAGCATCACGTCGTCGTTTTCATCGGCAATCGCCGCGTTCACCAAGAACACGCCTTCGGGCAGGTTCATCGCGATTTTACCGTTGCGTTTGACGTTAACGAAATCAGACAGATCGTTTTGACGCACATCGCCGTCAGAGGTGGCAAAGACGATTTGCAGATTGTCCCATTCGGCTTCCGGTGCATCCACCGGCATCAGGGCTGCAATGCTAACCCCTTGTGCGATCGGCAGAATATTGACCATCGCCTTGCCCTTGGCGGTGCGACCCGCCAGCGGCAGGCGCCAGGTTTTCATCTTGTAAACCATGCCATCGGTGGTGAAGAACAGCAGGTTGGTATGGGTATTGGCGACAAACAGCGTGGTGACCACGTCGTCTTCTTTCGTAGCCATCGAGGACAGGCCCTTGCCGCCGCGATTTTGGCTGCGGAATTCGGCCAGATTGGTGCGCTTGATATAGCCGCCCGAGGTGATGGTGACCACCATATCTTCGCGCTCGATCAGGTCTTCGTCGTCCATATCGCCGGCCCAATCGACGATTTCGGTGCGACGAGGCACGGCAAAAGCGGCTTTCACCTCGCGCAATTCGTCCGAGATGATCGCCATGATGCGGTCGCGCGAGCCCAAAATCGCAAGGTAATCTTTGATCTTTGCCGCAAGCTCTTGCAGCTCGTCGGTGACTTCCTTGACCCCCAAAGCCGTCAGACGTTGCAGGCGCAGATCAAGGATCGCGCGGGCCTGAATTTCAGACAGGTTATAGGTGCCATCTTCATTCACTGGATGAGAAGGGTCGTCTATCAGCTTGATATAAGGGATAATTTCGCCCGCAGGCCAGCGCCGTGTCATCAGCCTCTCACGCGCTTCGGCAGGGTCTGCCGAAGACCGAATGGTGGCCACAACCTCATCGACGTTCGACACCGCAACCGCCAAACCACACAGGATATGGCTGCGTTCGCGGGCTTTGCGCAGCTCGAACGCGGTGCGGCGTGCAACAACTTCTTCGCGGAAGGTGATGAAATGGCGCAGGAAATCGGCAAGTGTCAGCTGTTCGGGCCGCCCACCATTCAGCGCCAGCATGTTGCAGCCAAACGAGGTCTGCATCGGCGTAAAGCGGTAAAGCTGGTTCAGCACCACATCCGCCGTGGCATCGCGCTTCAGCTCGATCACCACGCGCACACCGATGCGGTCGGATTCGTCTTGCACATGCGCGATGCCTTCGATGCGCTTGTCGCGCACGGCCTCGGCGATGATCTCGATCATCCGCGATTTGTTCACCTGATAGGGCACTTCGTCGATGATGATCGCAAAGCGGTCCTTGCGAATTTCCTCGACCCGAGTTTTGGCGCGGATCACCACCGAGCCGCGGCCCTCAAGATAGGCTTTGCGCGCGCCAGAGCGGCCCAAAATCGTCGCACCGGTCGGGAAATCGGGGGCGGGGATGATCTCCATCAGCTGTTCGATGCTGATGTCGGGGTTTTCAATCATCGCAAGCGTGCCGTCGATGACCTCGCCGAGGTTATGCGGTGGAATATTGGTGGCCATACCAACGGCAATACCGCCGGCGCCATTGACCAACATATTCGGAAAGCGCGCTGGCAGAACCGTGGGTTCGCGGTCTTTGCCGTCGTAATTGTCTTGGAAATCAACGGTTTCTTTGTCGATGTCGGCCAGCAGAAAGGCGGCGGGCTTGTCCATCCGCACTTCGGTATAGCGCATCGCAGCGGCGGTATCGCCATCCATCGAGCCAAAGTTGCCTTGCCCATCCAACAGCTTCAGGCTCATCGAAAACGGCTGCGCCATCCGCACAAGCGCGTCATAAATGGCACTATCACCATGCGGGTGATATTTGCCCATGGTGTCGCCAACCGGACGGGCCGATTTGCGGTAGGGTTTGTCGTGGCCGTTGCCAGATTCGTGCATCGCGAACAAAATCCGGCGGTGCACGGGCTTAAGCCCATCGCGCAGATCGGGAATGGCGCGGCTGACGATCACGCTCATCGCGTAATCCAGATAGGCCGTCTTCATCTCGGAGGAGATGTCGATCTGCGGGCCATCATGGGCCATGCGAACGGGTTTATCGTCGGTTGCGTCTGGGGTTTCCGGAGTGTCGGTCACTGGGGCCGCGCCTTCCTGTTTTAGGACTATATGTTGTTGCCTTTATCTTACACCATCGCGCATTTGGGGTGCAAGGCGGCAGGGCGGGCAGGCGGAAATTCCCACAGGATTCTGTGCTAAGCTATTGGCAAGTATAGCAATTAATATGCAGTCAGTAGCGGGGTTTTCCCTCGTTTTCAGCCGCTTTGGCAAAAGTCGTCCAAAGCGGGGTGAAAATGCCTCCGCTTGGCCTTTGCCGCGCGTGGGCAAAGGCCTGCGGCTGGCTCAGCCTGCGCGCAAAATCATCCCAAACAGATCGCGCGGATCATCGGGGTCGGCGATCATATCCAGCTGCGCAAACAGCCCGGTTTCGGCCAGTTTCGAGCGGATATAGCGCAATGCCGCGAAATCTTCGATGGCAAAGCCAACGCTGTCAAACAGCGTGATCTCGCGCGGATCAACGCGCCCCGCGGTCTGACCCGCAATCACCTGCCAAAGCTCGGTTACCGCGAAATCGGCGGGCATCTGCTGAATTTCGCCCTCGATCCTTGTCTGTTCGGGATATTCGACAAAAACCTTGGCGCGCAACAAGATGTCTTTGTGCAATTCGGTCTTGCCCGGACAATCGCCGCCCACCGCGTTCAAATGCACGCCCGCGCCAACCATATTGTCGGTCAGAATGGTGGCATATTGCTTATCGGCGGTGCAGGTGGTGATGATCTGCGCGCCCAAGATCGCCTCTTCCGGGGTTTTGCAGGCCACCACGTTTAGGCCTTGGCCTTCCAGATTGCGCGCACATTTGGCGGTGGCTTGGGCGTCGATGTCGTAAAGCCGCACCTCGGTGATGCCGCAAATCGCTTTGAACCCAAGCGCTTGGAATTCGGCCTGCGCGCCGTTGCCGATCAAGGCCATCACTGTGGCGCCCTTGGGGGCCAACCATTTGGCCGCCATCGCACTGGTGGCTGCGGTGCGCAGGGCGGTCAGGATCGTCATCTCGGACAACAGCACCGGATAGCCAGTCGCCACATCGGCCAAAAGCCCAAAGGCGGTGACGGTTTGCAGCCCGGCTTTGGTGTTGGACGGATGTCCATTTACATATTTGAAGCCATAGCTTTCGCCGTCCGAGGTTGGCATCAACTCGATCACGCCGATCTCGGAATGGCTGGCCACGCGCGGGGTTTTGTCAAACAGCGGCCAGCGCAGAAAATCGGCCTCGATCTCGGCGGCAAGATCGGCCAGCACGCGTTCAACCCCCAGCCGCACCACCAGCCGTAGCATGTTTTCCACCGAGACAAAGGGCACATAGGCGTGATGCGAAGGGGCAATCATATCAGATCCTTAGGGTTAAAAGCTGCGGGTGGGGCGGTCAAAAACCTTGCGGCCCATAAGCGAGCCTACCAGATCGACCATCAGCTTGGCGGTGCGGCCACGCTCGTCCAGAAACGGGTTCAACTCGACCAGATCAAGCGAACTTACAAGCGTGGATTCGTGCAGCAATTCCATCACCAGATGCGCCTCGCGAAAGGTCGCACCGCCCGGAACCGTGGTGCCAACCGCGGGGGCGATCGAGGGGTCAAGGAAATCGACATCAAGGCTGACATGCAAAAGCCCATTGGCGGCGCGCACCTCGGCCAGAAACTCGCGCAGGGGGGCGACGACGCCGCGTTCATCCAGCACCCGCATGTCGTTGATGGCAATGTCGTGGTGCAAAAGCGCTGCATGTTCCGCCGGATCAACCGAGCGGATGCCGTAAAGACAGATCTGCGGCGCGGGGATCGGCTTGGGAAAGGCCGGAAAGGCGTCAAAGCCGTCGCGCCCTGCGATATAGGCCACGGGCGTGCCGTGCAGATTGCCGCTGGTGGTGGTCATCGGGGTGTGAAAATCCGAATGCGCATCCAGCCACAACAAAAACAGCGGCCGGTTTTGCTTGGCCGCATGCGCCGCAGCCCCCGCCACCGACCCCAGCGCAAGGCTGTGATCCCCGCCCAGAATGATTGGCATGCCGCCCAGATCCAGCGCCTCTTCCACCTTGGCGGCCAGCACCTGCTGCCAGCCCAGAACCGCGCGCAGATCATGCACGGCAGGGTTGGCGCAGCTCGCCTCGGGCAGGGCGGGCAGGGCGACATCGCCCCAATCATTCACGCCGTGGCCACAGTCGCTGATCGCCGCTGCAAGCCCTGCAACGCGGTAGGCCGTGGGCCCCATCACGCAGCCGGCGCGGCGCTGGCCTTCGTCTATCGGGGCTCCGATCAGGATGGTGTTGTGCATGGCGATCTCCTTTTGACACAGTGTCTTTCCAGCTTGCGGTAAAGACTAGCCCAATTTATAGCATTATGCGCAAGGTATTTACCATAACGGCAGGAAATTTGCGCATGTTGGATGAAATGGATCAACGCCTGATCGCCGAGCTGCGCCGCGATGGGCGCGCCTCGTTTTCGGATTTGGCTGAAAGGCTGGCGCTGTCGCGCGCCACGGTGCGCGCAAGGATGGAGCGGCTTGCGGCCAAGGGCGAGATTGCGGGCTTTACCGTGCTGACCCGCAGCGATGTCGCCGACGCCCCGGTGCGCGGGTTGATGATGATCGGCATCGAAGGGCGGGGCGGCGAGAAGGTGATGGCGCGGCTGGCGGGGATTCCAGCGGTTTTGGCGGTGCATTCGACCAATGGCAAATGGGATCTGATTGCCGAGCTTGCCACCCAAACCCTGCTAGAGCTGGATGAGGTGATCCACCGCATCCGCAATCTGGAAGGTGTGATGACGTCAGAAACCAATCTGCTGTTGTCCACCCGTAAGGCGGGGCGGAAATAGCTAGCGGCCGGTGAACATCGCACTGCGCTTTTGCAAAAAGGCGCTGACGCCTTCGTGAAAATCCTCGGTCTGCCCACATTGGCCTTGCAACCGGGCTTCAAGCGCCAATTGGCCGTCAAGGTCATTGTCAAACGACTGCCGCAGCGCCTGTTTCACGCCGCGGTATGCCGCCGTTGGGCCCTTGGCCAAATGCGCCGCCCGCGCCTGCCAATGGGCGGCGAAACCCAGATCCGGCACCGCCTCATAGATCATGCCCCAATCAGCGGCCTGACGCGCGCTGATCTTATCGGCAAAAAGCACCGCCCCCATCGCGCGCGCAAGCCCGATCTGGCGCGGCAACCAATAGCTGCCGCCGGCATCGGGCACCAAGCCGATGCGGGTAAAGGCCTGAATAAAGCTGGCACTTTCAGCCGCGATCACCACATCGGCGGCAAGCGCCAGATTGGCACCCGCACCCGCCGCAGCACCATTGACCGCCGCAATCGTCGGGATCGGGCAATCGGTAATGGCCTTCAGCAGCGGCACATATTCCTCGTTCAGGGTCTTTTCCAGATCAAGCTGGCCCTGCGCTGCGGCGTCTTGCAGATCTTGGCCGGAACAAAACGCACGCCCGGCGCCGGTGATCACCAAGACCCGCGCTTCTTTGGCGGCCATCTGCACGGCTTGCAGCATCTCGGCCCGCAAAGCCCGCGTCAGCGCGTTCATCACCTCGGGGCGGTGCAGGGTGATGACGGCGATGTCTTCGGCCAGATCATAGCGGATGGTGTCAAACGTCATAAGCGCCTCCCTAGAAGGCGCTAGATTAACAGCGATTGCGCCCACGGCCAGACGAACCTCGCGTCACTTTTTCAGCAGATCGGCCAAGCGGGTCTTATCGGTTTCGGTCAGGGTTTCAGGCTCGGCTGCGGTTGCGCGTTTGCGGGTGGTGGCATAGGCAACACCCGCCCCCATCAGCAACATCGCAGGCCCCGCCAGCCAAAGGATCAGGCTAGAGCCTTGGGCGCGCGGCATGAACAGCACAAATTCGCCGTAGCGGTTAACGATATAATCCACCACCTCGGTGTCATCATCCCCGGCCAGCAAGCGCTGGCGCACCGCAAGCCGCAGATCGCGGCTGATCGGCGCGTTGGAATCGTCAATCGTCTCGCCCTGACAGACAGGGCAGCGCAGATTGGCCGAGATCGCGCGTGCCCGCGCCTCTAGGCCTGCGTCGGGCAGCACCTCATCAGGCTGCACCGCAAAGGCGGGCGAGCCGATCAGCAACAGGGCCAGCAGCAGCTTGCGCATCGCTATTCCGCCGCCACGGTGACTTGTGGGGCAGGGCGCGCGCCAGCCGCCACCCGGAAGCGGCGGTCAGACAGGCTGAACATGCCGCCAATCGCCATCAACAAAGCCCCGCCCCAGATCCAATCGGCAAAGGGTTTGATATAGGTGCGCACCGCATAGCCGCCCGCATCCTGCGGATCGCCGATCACCAGATAAAGATCGCGGAACGCGCCTTGATGGATCGCGGCCTCGGTGGTGGGCATGCCAGCAACCGGATAGAAGCGTTTTTCAGGGTGCAGAAAAGCCACCTCTGCGCCGTCTTTGGTCACCAGCATATCGGCCATGGTCGAATGGTAATTCGGCCCCTCGACCTTATTGACCGCCTGCAAGGTGATCTCATAAGCGCCCAAGGGGAAGGTCTCGCCGATCTTGACCACACGAATGTCTTCCGTGGCCCAAGCGGTGATCGCAGCCACCGCAAAGATCGTCACGCCCAAGCCCGAATGCGCCAAAACCTTGCCCCAATCGGCGCGCGGCAAGCGGCCCAACCGGGACAGGCGCGCGCCAAAATCGCCACGCCCGCCGCGCTGCCACAGATCCGTCAGCGCCCCCAGCACCACCCAAGCCCCCAAGCCCGCGCCAATCGGCCCCAGCGTCGAGCGGCCGGTTTGCAGCGCATAGATCAGCAGCATCACCGCCACCGCCAAAGCCAAAGCCCCGCGCAACGACCGCACCACGCGGCCAATCTCGGCGCGTTTCCACGGCAGCATCGCGCCAATCGGCAGCACAATCGCGATCAGCACCATAAAGGGCGTGAAGGCCGCGTTGAAAAACGGCACCCCAACCGAAAGCTTGCGCGCAAACAACAGCTCGGCCACCAAAGGCCAGATCGTGCCGACAAAGACCACAAAGGCCGAGACCGCCAGCAGCAGGTTATTGGCGATCAGCGCCGTCTCGCGGCTGACCACCGAAAACATGCCCTTGGCCTCCAAGACATTGGCGCGAAACGCAAACAAGGTCAGCGACCCGCCCATGAACACGCCCAAGATCATCAGAATAAACACGCCGCGCGCCGGATCATTGGCAAAAGCATGCACCGAGGTGATCACGCCCGAGCGCACGATAAAGGTGCCGGTCAGCGAAAAGCCAAAGGCCAAGATCGCCAGCAAAATCGTCCAAGCCTTCAGGCTTTCGCGCTTTTCCACCACAATCGCCGAATGCAGCAGGGCGGCAGCAATCAGCCAGGGCATAAAGCTAGCGTTTTCAACCGGATCCCAGAACCAAAACCCGCCCCAGCCCAGCTCGTAATAGGCCCACCACGACCCCAAAGCGATGCCAATGGTCAGGAAAATCCAAGCGGCCAGCGTCCAAGGCCGCACCCAACGCCCCCAAGCCGCATCAACCCGCCCCTCCAACAGGGCGGCCACCGCAAAGGAAAAGCTCATCGACAGACCGACATAGCCCAAATACAAAAACGGCGGGTGAAAGGCGAGGCCGGGATCTTGCAGCAAGGGGTTCAAATCCGTGCCATTCAGCGGCGGCAGCTCCAGCCGCAAAAACGGGTTCGAGGTCAGTAGCATAAAGGCCATAAAGGCCACCCCGATCGACCCCTGCACCGACAAAACCCGCGCCTTCAGCGTCGCTGGCAAATTGCCACCAAACCAAACCGCACAGGCGCCAAAGCCCGACAGGATCAAAACCCACAGCAGCAAAGACCCTTCGTGATTGCCCCAGACGCCGGCCACCTTGTAAAGCATCGGCTTGGCGGTATGCGAATTATCCACCACCAGCTTGACCGAAAAGTCTGAAGTTACAAAGGCATAGGTCAGCGCCGCAAAAGACACAGCGATCAGCAAAAACTGGATCACCGCCGCGGGATCCGCCACCGCCATCAGCCGTGCATCACGCCGATAAGCCCCCCAAAGTGGTAAACTCATCTGCACCAGCGCCACCATAAAGGCCAGCACCAAGGTGAAATGTCCAAGCTCTACAATCATGTCCGGCCTCCTGTTGCCCCGTTATAGGCCAGAAAAGCCCGCGCGGAAATAGCCTGCGCTGCCGTGTCGCGCAGGCGTGATCCTTAAGCGCCGCGCGACAGGGCGGCTACACCGGTGCGCGCAATCTCACGCAGGCCCAAAGGCCGCATCAGATCGGCAAAAGCATCAATCTTTTCCGGCGTGCCGGTCATCTCAAAGACAAAGCTTTCCAAGGTGCTATCAACCACATTGGCGCGGAAAATCTCGGCCAAGCGCAGCGCCTCGATGCGCGCCTCGCCCTTGCCTGCGACCTTGAACAGCGCCAATTCGCGCTGCACCGCCGGCCCCTCGACCGTCAGATCATGCACCTCATGCACCGGCACCATCCGCGCCAATTGCTTCTTGATCTGCTCGATCACCTGCGGCGTGCCGGTGGTCACAACCGTGATCCGGCTTTGATGGCTGGCGTGATCCACCTCGGCCACCGTCAGGCTTTCGATGTTATAGCCCCGGCCTGAAAACAACCCGATCACCCGCGCCAAAACGCCACTCTCGTTGTCGACCACCACGGCCAAAGTATGGGTCTCGATCACCGGCGCATTCGGGTCGCGCAAATCATAGGCCGAATGGCTGGTCGATCCTGTCTTGATGTTTAGCGGAGACATGCTCTGTCCCTTTCATCTGTCTGAAAATATCCCGGGGGTCCGGGGGCTGGCCCCCGGCTTGCAACGTTACACCAGCACCGCGCCTGCGGCCTTGATCACACCTTGCGTATCAGCATCGCCCAAAAGCATCTCGTTATGCGGCTTGCCCGAGGGGATCATCGGGAAGCAATTCTCATGCTTCTCGACACGGCAATCAAAGATCACCGGCCCGTCATAGCGCAGCATCTCCAGGATCGCCTCGTCCAGATCGGCGGGGTCAGTCACCAAAATGCCTTTGCAGCCAAAGGCTTCCGCCAGCTTGACAAAATCGGGCAGCGATTCCGACCAGCTTTGCGAATAGCGCTCGCCGTGCAGCAGCTCTTGCCATTGCCGCACCATGCCAAGGCGTTCGTTATTCAAGATGAACTGTTTCACCGGCGCGCGGAACTGCATCGCCGTGCCCATCTCTTGCATGTTCATCAGCCAAGAGGCCTCGCCCGCGACGTTGATCACCAGCGCATCGGGATGCGCCACCTGCACGCCAATCGAGGCAGGCAGGCCGTAGCCCATCGTCCCCAATCCGCCCGAGGTCATCCAGCGGTTTGGCCCTTCAAAACCAAGGTATTGCGCCGCCCACATCTGGTGCTGGCCAACCTCTGTTGTGATATAGCGATCATAGCCCTTGGTCAGCGCTTCCAGCCGCTCAAGCGCATATTGCGGTTTGATCACGGCGGTCGAATTCTTGTAGCTCAGGCATTTCACCGCCCGCCACTGCGCGATCTGCGCCCACCACTTTGCCAGACCGTCCTTATTGACCTTGCTGCCGCGCGCCTTCCACAGCGCAAGCGCCTCTTCAAGCACGGTGGCAATATCGCCAATGATGCCGACATCAACCCGGATCACCTTATTGATCGACGAAGGATCGATATCGACATGCACTTTGCGCGAATTCGGGCTGAAATCGGCGATACGTCCAGTGATACGGTCATCAAAGCGCGCACCGATATTGATCATCAGATCGCAGCCATGCATCGCCAGATTGGCCTCATAAAGCCCGTGCATGCCCAGCATGCCCAGCCAAGAGCTGCCACTTGCCGGATAAGCGCCAAGCCCCATCAGCGTCGAGGTGATCGGAAAGCCGGTTGCGGCGACAAATTCGCGCAGCAAATCGCTGGCCTTGGGGCCAGAGTTGATCACGCCGCCGCCGGTGTAGAACACCGGCCGCTCGGCGGTTTCCATCATCTCGACCATCGCCGCAATCGCGTCGCTGTCGCCTTTGATCTGCGGCTGGTAATGGCTGACCTTGGCCTGTGCGGGCGCTTGATATTCACCGGTGGCAAATTGCACATCCTTTGGGATGTCGATCAGCACAGGCCCCGGACGACCCGAGCGCGAGACATGGAAGGCTTGGTGCAGGGTTTCGGCCAGCTTGTCGGTGTCCTTCACCAGCCAATTGTGCTTGGTGCAGGGGCGGGTGATGCCAACGGTATCGGCCTCTTGGAAGGCATCGGTGCCAATCATAAAGGTCGGCACCTGGCCCGACAGCACCACGATCGGAATGCTGTCCAAAAGCGCATCGGTCAGACCGGTCACCGCATTGGTCGCACCGGGCCCCGAGGTCACCAGCGCCACACCCACCTTGCCGGTTGAGCGGGCATAGCCCTCGGCCATATGGATCGCACCCTGTTCATGGCGCACCAGAATATGGCGGATGTCATTTTGCTGAAAAATCGCATCATAGATCGGCAGCACGGCGCCGCCGGGGTATCCAAAGACGACGTCCACACCCTGATCCTTCAGGGCTTGAACCACCATTTCCGCTCCGGTCATCTGACGTGTCATCGCATCTATCCTAATTTCGGCTATCGCCTGCTTTGGTCAATAAAAAGCCCCAGAGGGTGTCTCGGGGGCGCATGGGAAACCTAAGGGTAAACCGCTACCGGCCCATGCGCCTTTTTCTGATTAGGACACTCAGATCCATCGTCAAAACCCCCTCAAAGCTTCGAAGGTGAAACTAGGGCGCGCCAATGGGGCCGTCAACCGCAAAAGTGATAGAAATATGTCGCCCAATGCGCATTTTTTGAAGTTTAATTGCGAAAAGGGTCAGTTTTTAGTAATTTTCGCAAATACCTTACCGCATCTTGGCGCTTTAGGCCATCATCGCCAGATAGGCGGCATAGAGCGTAAGGAACCCAAGCCCAAGCCAGCGGGGCAGGGTGCCAAGCTTTAACGCAGCCAGCACCAAAAGCGCGGTCGCCGCCGCCATCCAGACCATATCAACCTGAGCAAAGCGTGGTTCTGCTGGGATCGGGGTGACAAGGGCCGTGGTCCCAAGGATGCCAAAGACGTTAAACACGTTCGAGCCCACCACATTGCCGACCGCTATTTCGGTCTCTTTGCGCAGGGCCGCGATAATCGAGGTGGTCAGTTCGGGCAGCGAGGTGCCAATGGCGACGATGCTTAGACCGATCACCGCCTCTGAGACGCCAAAGCTGCGCGCAATGGTGCTGGCTGAGTCTACCAAAAGCCCCGCCCCCAGCACCAATCCCACCAGACCACCCAGCGTCATCGCCCAAGCCAATGGCATCGAGGGCAGCGGCATATCGTCAATCGGCTCGACCTCGCCGCTAAAAAACGCCATTGCCAGAAAGCCGATCAGACCCATGAACAAAATCGCACCATCAAGGCGGCCAATCATCCCATCCAAAAGCATGATCCACATCAGCGCCATCGCCGCCAGCATAAAGCCGAAATCGCGGTACATCTTACGAATTGGGATCACCAAAGGCGCCATCACCGCCGAGATCCCCAAAATCAACAAGATATTGGCGATATTCGAGCCCACCACATTGCCAATCGCCAATCCCGGCTGGCCGGTCAGCGCCGCCTCAAGCGAGACCAGCAGTTCGGGTGCCGAGGTGCCAAAGCCGACAATCGTCAGGCCGATCACCATGGGCGAGATCCGGAAATGTCGGGCAATACCGCTTGCGCCTCGGACCAAACCTTCCCCGCCGGCGATCAATAACAGAAGGCCAGCTAGAAACATAACATAGGTCATAAAGGCTCCGATTGCGCGATATAGAACTGCTTCTCATGTCGTGTCTGCGGATTTTATTGCAAGAGGCCAGGCAAGGATTTTGTAAGCGCGATTGATTTTAATCGCAAAAAAGCGGCCCTCAGCGCGAAATCGGTAAAATCTTGGTGCGACAAAAAAAATAGTTCTCAAGCCGGAATGCGTTGTTTAGGCTTGGGTCAGTTGAACGCGGCTTTGCTGATCCGGCGGGTCGTATTAAGAGGAGGTAATATGGATCGTCGTTCATTTCTGACCAAAGCAAGCGTTGGAGGCGTTGCAGCCGCGGGCGCTTCGGTATTGGCAGCCCCAGCCCTTGCGCAAGCGATGCCCAAGATCACTTGGCGCGTCACCTCGTCGTTTCCAAAATCGCTCGACACCATCTATGGCGCGGCCGAGACGATGTCGAAATACATCTCGGAGTCGACCGATGGCAATCTGACCTTGCAGGTCTTTCCTGCGGGCGAACTGGTTCCGGGTCTGGAAGCCGCTGACGCCGTGGCCGCAGGTACCGTCGAGGCTTGCCACACAGCTCCCTATTATTTCTGGGGCAAAGATCCGACTTGGGCCTTGGGCTGCACCGTGCCGTTTGGCCCGAACGTGCGTCAGATGAATGCTTGGCTGTATCATGGCGGCGGCATTGATTTGCTGAATGAATTCTATCACAAGCAAAAGCTGCATTATCTGCCTTGCGGCAATACCGGCGTGCAAATGGGCGGCTGGTATCGCAAGGAAATCAACAGCCTTGCCGATATGCAGGGTCTGAAGATGCGGATCGGTGGCTTTGCCGGCAAGGTCATCGAAAAGCTGGGTGTGGTCCCACAGCAGATCGCGGGCGGCGACATCTATCCTTCGCTGGAAAAAGGCACCATCGACGCGGCAGAATGGGTTGGCCCCTATGATGACGAGAAGTTGGGCTTCTACAAAGTGGCGCCCTATTACTACTATCCCGGCTGGTGGGAAGGTGGCCCGACGCTGGCGACTATGGTCAATCTTGATAAGTGGAACGAGCTGCCGGACACCTACAAAGGCGTGATCTCAACCGCTTGCGAGGCTGCAAACGCCAATATGATGGCGAATTACGACTATAAAAACCCAGCCGCGCTGAGATCCTTGGTGGCAAATGGCGCGCAGTTGCGCCCCTTCCCACAAGATGTGCTGCAAGCCGCCTTCGCAGCGGCGCAAGAAACCTATGCCGAAGTCTCTGCCACCAATGCCGAGTTCAAGAAGATTAAGGATCATCAGGATGCCTTCCTGCGCGACGCTTATCTTTGGGCGCAGATTGCGGAATACAACTATGACACCTTCATGATGGTGCAGCAGCAGGCTGGCAAGCTTTAAGCTTTACCTTGACTGTACTGAAAAGGCCCCGAGGAAACTCGGGGCCTTTTGAGTTTGCGATCAGGGCTTTATCACCGGTGGGTTCAGCACTGGAGGCTGTATAACCGGCGCTCCCAATTGTGGCGCTCCCAATTGCGGCGCGCCAAGCTGTGGAAGACCGCCGCCCAAGCTGGGCAGCGCGGGCAGGGTGATGGTGACACTCGCGCCATCAATCACCTTGCCTTTGTAATGCATCACCATCTGCGGATAGGCGATCACCGCGATGATCATCACCACCTGCACGCCAATAAAGGCGACCGCTCCGGCATAGATCTGCCCCGTTTCCACCGGCGCGATCCGCGCATTGGTGAGGCGGTCGGTATAGGGCAGTTTCGCTGCAACCGAGCGCAGATAGAACAGCGCAAAGCCAAAGGGCGGTGTCAGGAAAGACGTTTGCAAATTCATCCCGATGATGACGCCAAGCCAGATCAGATCAATTCCCAATGCCTCCGCCGCCGGCACCAAAAGCGGCACAATGATGAAGGCGATCTCGAAGAAATCTAGAAAACAGCCAAGCACGAACAAGATGATATTGACCACGATCATAAAGCCGATCACCCCGCCGGGCACCGACGTCAGCAGATGCTCGACCCAGATATGGCCGTTGACACCGTAAAACGTCAGCGAAAACACCCGCGCGCCGATCAGCACGAACATCACGAAAGACGACAGCCGCGTGGTTGCGGCCAGCGCCTGCTCGGTGACCTTATAGGTCAACCGGCCCTTGAACAGCGCCAAAAGCAGCGCCCCCAAAGCTCCCATTGCCCCGGCTTCGGTCGGGGTGGCAAGGCCGATAAAGATCGTGCCCAACACCAGAAAAATCAGTGCCAAAGGCGGGATCAGCACGATCACCACCTGCTGGGCCAAGCGCGACATGGTGTTAAGCTTGAACACGCGGTCGGCCACGGTATAGGCATAGACCCCCAGCACCCCGATCACGGCACCCAAGATATCGGCATTGGGACCAACGCGCTCGATTAACGCGATATGAGTGGCATAGCCAAGCGCCATCAGCGCCGACAGCGCCACCAAAAGCGAAGTCACGCCATTGCCCAGCGTGCGCACTTCAATCGGCAGCGCAGGCACCCATTTCGGCCGCAGCAGCGAGATCAGGAACACATAGCCCATGTAAAGCCCAACAAGGATCAACCCCGGGATCAACGCGCCCTTATACATATCGCCAACCGAGCGGCCCAATTGGTCGGCCAAAACGATCAGAACCAAAGAGGGCGGGATGATCTGCGCCAAGGTGCCGCTGGCGGCGATCACGCCGGTGGCAATGCGCCGATCATAGCCATAGCGCAGCATAATTGGCAAAGAAATCAGACCCATAGCAATCACACTTGCCGCCACAACGCCGGTGGTTGCCGCCAAAAGCGCGCCGACAAGGATCACCGCATAGGCCAAACCGCCGCGGATCGGGCCAAAAAGCTGACCGACCGTATCCAGCAGATCTTCGGCCAGACCGGATTTTTCAAGAATGATGCCCATGAAGGTAAAAAAGGGAATAGCCAGCAATGTATCGCTTGAAATCACCCCCCATAACCGCTGCGGCATGGTGAAAAGCAAAGGCCAATCCAGCGTGATCGTGCCTTCCGACATTGGCGCCAGCCAGACGCCAATGGCAAAGAACACCAAGCCATTCGCCGCCAGCGAAAACGCCACCGGATAGCCCAGCAGCAAAAAGATCATCAGACTTGCGAACATGATCGGCGCCATGTCCTGCGCGATAAGCTCTAACATCAGGCTTTATCCTTTCCCGCGGTCAGCAGCGCCTCGGCAATTGCCTTGCTTTCCCGCTCGGCGGCTTCTTGGGCGGTAACAAAGCTGTGCGGATCTTCTATCAGCCCTTGGATCACAGCGATTTTCTTAACAATTTCCGCTAGGGCTTGCAGCAGCAGCAACACAAATCCCGCCAGCAAAATCGCCCGCGCTGGCCAAATCAACAGCCCGCCTGCATTGGTTGAAATTTGCCCTGTTCGGATCGCATCCAGCATATAGGGCACCAACATCCAGGTCATCAGCGCCACAAAGGGCAGCAAAAAGAACAAATGGCCAAACAGGTCGATCCAGTTTTGCGTCTTGCGCGACCGCGAGGCGTAAAAGATATCGATGCGAATATGCTCGTTGCGGCTGAGGGTATTGGCGGCGGCAAGCATAAAGGCCGCGCCGTAAAGATACCATTGTAGCTCGAGCCAAGCATTTGAAGACATGTTGAAAAGTTTACGAATAATCGCATTGATGGCGCTGACCAAGACCGCCACCAGGATCAACCACATCACCGATTTCCCGACAAATTCGGTGAAGCGATCAATTGCCCGCGCAATCGTTAAGAGTGCTTGCATCAACGTCTCCTCCCAGTGGCCTGTTTGCCCTTGCCAAGACGCAAAGAGCCTATAAATTTTTTACCAACTATCTAGGAGTTCTGCGCTGCGTCAAGATTTTAGCGCCAAGTGCTATGACTTGTCGCAGATCACAGCCGGCGTGGCTGCCCCGGGCTAGTCGCGCAGGCTGCGCGCTTCGGGCAGGTTGATGCGGGCGACCTGTTCGGCAATCGGGTCCACCGAAAGCGGGTGCAATTCGGCATGATGGTCGGCAGGGGTGCCAATATCGACCCATTTGCCGGCCTTGAAAATCTCAAGCGCGGAAAACCCCGCCTTATAGCCCATCTTGCGGCTGCCAGGCACCCAATAGCCCAGATAAACATAGGGCAAACCGGCTTCCCGCGCGATATTTATATGATCTAAAATGGCATAGGTGCCCAGCGACAGAGCGGTAAAATCGGGGTCATAAAAGCTGTAGACCATCGACAGCCCGTCATCAAAGACATCGGTCAAGGAAACCACGGTCAAGGGCGTGCCGGTTTCGCCGGGACCTGCGGGGCGTGAATATTCGATCACCCGGCTTTTGATCGGCGTTTCCTCGACCATTGCGGCGAATTCGAACACATCCATATCGGCCATGCCACCATCGGCGTGGCGCGCATCCAGATAGCGGCGAAACAGCGCGTATTGATCCTCTGTCGCCCAAGGGCTGGTAGCGTTGCGGTGCAGATGCGCGGCCGCCTTAAGCACCTTGCGCTGGCTGCGATTTGGTTTGAAATCGGCGACGCGAATGCGCGCGGAAAGGCAGGCCGAGCATTCGGCGCAAGAGGGACGATAAAGCACATTCTGACTGCGCCGAAACCCCTGTTTTGAAAGCGTGTCGTTCAACCGCTGCGCTTGATCGCCTTGCAGTGCCGTGAACAGCTTACGCTCCATCCGCCCATCCAGATAAGGACAGGGCTGCGGGGCAGTAACGTAAAACTGGGGCACTATTGGAAGGGTATGGCGCATCGCTATTGCTTTGGTTGAAGAATGGCCCACCCTAACAAGGCAAGCAGGCAAGGCCAAGTCTTAAGATCGGTGTGTTTCCAAATGCTTAAAGGCCCTCTGGAAAATCAGAGGGCCTGAGATTTTTTGCATGTTAATAGGCGCCGCCGCGATCTTCCTCGGTTGGGCCTTGCGCCGCTTGCGCTGTGGCGCGGGCGCGGTCCTCCATAAAGGCATCGAATTCTGATTTGTCTTTTGCTGCGCGCAGGCGCTGTAAAAACGCTTCAAAAGCGGATTGCTCGTCTTCCAATCGCCGCAGCATATCGGTTTTATAAGCGTCAAAGGCGCTGTTGCCCGAAGGGCGCAGGCTGTCAAAGCGGCCCATGCGGTCTGGGCGTTCTGCGCCGCGACAAAAGGATTTAGACATGCGCTTGCTCCAGATCATATAGGCCAGAAGGCCAAGGCCTATGGGCCAAGCAAACACAAAGCCCAAGACCATCGCAGCGATCCATGCCGCGCGACCGCGGGCGTCAAGCCAGCTTTCGGCGCGGCGGAACCAAGAAAGGGGCCCAGCTGTCGGGGCCGTGGTCGAGGCGGTATACATGCAGGTAACTCCTGAAATATTGCAATGTGAACGTGTTTCACATCTCTCAAGATGCGTATGGAGGCTGCGATCTTCAAGGCCTATGTAAATCTTTATTACATGCCGAGCTAATCGTTTGATTTCCCTATGACCCTAGGGGTTCTTCGGTGAAATCTGCGGCTTTTGCACCACAGATGCGCAGCAAATCTTGCGGGGCAATCGGGAAAATATGCCGCGGGGTGCCGGCTGCGGCCCAGACTTGGGCAAAGTCCAACAGTTTGTGGTCAAGCCAGATCGGCAGGGGCGTCAGATGCCCGATCGGCGCAACACCCCCGATGGCAAAGCCGGTGATCTTGCGCACCTGCGCCACCTCGGCGCGGCCCAAAGCCTCGCCTGCAAGCGCAGAGGCGCGGGCCGCATCCACCCGATTGCCGCCCGCGGTTAAAAACAGATAAAGCTGACCCGCACTGCCGGCAAACAGGATCGATTTGACGATCTGATCCAAGTCGCAGCCCGCAGCCTCTGCCGCTTGCGCTGCGGTGCGGGTCTCGGCGGTCATCTCGATCGGCTGGGCCGCTATATTTGCGGCCTTCAGGGCGGCACAGACGCGGGCCAGGCTTTTGCTCATTGCAGGCTCCTTCGTTTTACCGCGCAACTTTGCCCTGCGGTGCGCAATTCTTCCAGCGCCAATTGACCCCGCGCCGCCGCCGCCGCAAACTGCGGTAATGAATGGACCTTTCGCCTCTCGGCTTACCCGCCAGCCCTTGCCCTTTGATCGCGAGGCCGAGGGGGATTGCGCTGCGACCTTTGCTGATATGGCGCCCGATTTGCGCGGGCTTTTGTCGGCCACTGCCTCTTGCAGCCAATATCTACGCAGCCTGATGCTGACCGAGGCGGATTGGCTGCGCGAGGCGCTGTCGCAGCCGCCCGAAACCGTTTGCGCGCAGGTGCTGGCGGGGCTGGAGGCCGCGCAAGTCGATGCGCTGCCCGATGCCTTGCGCGCGGCCAAACGCCGTTTTGCGCTGATCACTGCCTTGGCCGATCTGGGCGGGGTCTGGTCGCTGATGCAGGTGACCGGCGCGCTGACCGATCTTGCCGACCGCGCCGTTGATCTGGCGCTGCGCCGCTTGGTGGCCGAGGAAATACGGCGTGGCAAATTGCCGGGGGCCGTGGCCGAAGACGCCGAAACCGCAGGCGGGATGACTTGCCTTGCCATGGGCAAGATGGGCGCGCGCGAGCTGAATTATTCCTCGGACATCGACCTGATTTGCCTGTTTGATCAAGACCGCTATGGCGCCGATTGGCACGAGGCGCGGGCAAGTTTCATTCGCGTCACGCGGCGCATGGCTTCGATGTTGTCCGATATCACGCCGCAGGGCTATGTGTTTCGCACCGATCTGCGGCTGCGCCCCGATGCAGGTGTGACGCCAGTGTGCCTGTCGATGGCCGCCGCCGAGGCCTATTACGAAGCGCAGGGCCGCACATGGGAGCGTGCGGCCTATATCAAGGCCCGCCCTTGCGGCGGGGATCTGGGGGCAGGGGCGCGGTTTTTGCACAGCCTGACCCCCTTTGTCTGGCGCAAGCATCTGGATTTTGTCGCGATCCAAGACGCCCATGACATGCGCCTGCGCATCCGCGAGCATCGCGGCTTGAACGGCGCTTTGGTCGTTGAAGGCCATGATATGAAACTGGGGCAAGGCGGCATCCGCGAGATCGAGTTTTTCACCCAGACCCGTCAGTTAATCGCAGGCGGGCGCGACCCAAGCCTGCGCGACCGCAGCACCTTGGGGGCTTTGCAGGCTTTGGTGGCAAAGGATTGGCTGCCGCAAGCGGTGGCGGGCGAGCTGTCGGAGCTTTACACCGCCCACCGCGAGGTTGAGCATCGCTTGCAGATGGTGGGCGATGCCCAGACCCATAAGATGCCCGTCACCGCCGAAGCTGTCGCGCGGATTGCGGCCTTTTGCGGCCAATCTGATCAGGCGTTTCGCCGCGATCTGCTGGACCGTCTGAGCCACACCGATCAGCTGACCGAGGGGTTCTTTGCGCCCACTGAACCCGCCGCTGCCGCCCCCGAGCTGTCGGAGTATGCGCGCGCGATTGTCAAAGGCTGGCAGGCCTATCCGGCGCTGCGCTCGGACCGCGCGCAGGCGATGTTTCAACGCCTGCGGCCAGCGCTTTTGGCGCGGCTGATGGCGGCGGGCAATCCAGACGAGGCTTTGCTGGCGCTGGATGGGTTCTTGGCGGGGCTGCCTGCGGGGGTGCAGATATTTGCGCTGTTCGAGGCCAACCCCAGCCTGATTGATCTGATCGTCGATATTGCCGCAACCTCGCCTGCGCTTGCGCTTTATCTGTCGCGCAATGCGGCGGTGTTGGATGCGGTGATTGGCGGCGCGTTCTTTTCGGCTTGGCCCGACAAAGCCGCCTTGCGCGCCGATCTTACGCACAAGCTGGCCGAGGCCGCCGATTACGAACGCCAATTGGATGCCGCAAGGCGCTGGACAAAGGAATGGCATTTCCGCATCGGCGTGCATCATTTGCGCGGGCTGATTGATGGCTTTGAGGCGGGCAAGCAATATGCCGATCTGGCCGAGGCGGTGATCGGCGCGCTCTGGCCAGTGGTTTTGGCGGATTTTGCCACCCGTCATGGGCCAGCTCCGGGGCGGGGGGCGATTTGTTTGGGCATGGGCAGTCTGGGGGCGGGGCGGCTGAATGCGGGGTCGGATCTGGATATGATCGTGATCTATGACGCGGCGGGGGTCGAGGGCTCGACCGGCCCGCGCCCGCTTGCGACGCGGCCCTATTACGCGCGGCTGACGCAGGCCTTTGTCACAGCGCTTTCGGCGCAAACGGCGCAAGGCCGGCTTTACGAGGTTGATGTCCGGCTGCGGCCTTCGGGGCGCAAGGGGCCGGTGGCGACCTCGCTGGAAAGCTTCACCTCGTATCAGATGAGTGAGGCTTGGACATGGGAGCATCTGGCGCTGACCCGCGCGCGGGTTCTGGCGGGCGCGCCTGAGCTGGCGGATGCGGTCGAGACGTTCCGCCGCCATGTCATTGCCGTCAAAGGTCAGGGCGAAGCCGTGCGCGGCGATGTCGCACAGATGCGCGCGCGCCTGTCCGAGGCCAAACCGCAGGCCGGAGCTTGGGATGCGAAATTCGGCGCGGGCCGCTTGATGGATATCGAGCTTTTGGCGCAAACCATGGCGCTTTTGGTGGCAAGCCCCGCGCGCGGGGTGCAGGCGCAGATCGCGGCAGGCGCAAAAGCTGGTAAACTGTCGTATTCGGATCAGACGGTTTTGCTGGATGCCTACAGGCTTTGCTGGCAGATGCAATCGGCGTCCAAGCTGTTGGGGGATCGGGTCGCCGACCCCGCAGCACTTGGGCTTGGCGCGCAACGGTTTTTGTTGGCGGCCACGGGCGGCGGCGATGCAGAGGATTTGACCAAGCGGCTTATGACACGCACAGCTCTTGCTGCGGCGGTGATTGTGGCGCATTTGGAGGTTTGAACATGGGGAGACGCGCGTTGGACTTCAAAGAAGCAGACCCAAAGGGGTTGGTGCGCGAAAGCTATAACATCGACGGCATCACCGGCGAGGAATGCCGCTCGATCTTTATCGATTGGGCGCTGAGCCTGCCTGCGGTGGTTGATACGCCGGACTGCCTGCGGTCTTTGCTGGCGCATTACGGACTGCCGAACCCAGATCATCCGATGACCAAAGTTTTGACCGAGGCTTTGGTGGCCCCCGCCACACCAATGCGGCGCGGCGGGCGGGCTGGGCGCTTTGCCCAGCCTTAGCGCAGGGCGCGGGCTTCGGCAGCCAATGTGACAATTGCCGTCCAATCGCCGGCAAGCATCGCGTCTTTTGGGGCAACCCAAGAGCCGCCGACGCAGAGGATATTCTTTAACCCCAGATAATCGCGGGCATTTTTCAGGCTGATGCCGCCGGTCGGGCAAAACGACACCTGCGGGATCGGCGCGCCAAGCGATTTCAGAAAAGCAGCGCCCCCCGATTGCTCGGCTGGGAAGAATTTCTGCACCGTATAGCCCATTTCCAACAGCGCCATGACTTCAGAGGCGGTGACTGCGCCCGGCAGCAAGGGCAGATCGTATTCCGCACAAGCGTCCAACAGCCGCTGCGTCGCCCCGGGCGAGACGCCGAATTTCGCACCAGCCGCCTTGGCCGCTTTCACATCCGCAGGCGTCAGCAAGGTGCCTGCGCCGACAACACCGCCCTCAACCTCGGCCATCACCCGGATCGCATCCAGCGCGCAAGGCGTGCGCAGCGTGACTTCTAAAGCAGGCAGACCGCCCTGCACCAAGGCCTGCGCAAGCGGGCGGGCATGGGCGATATCGTCGATCACCAGCACCGGTACCACGGGGGCAAGACCGCAGATTTCAGCGGCTAGGCGGGATTGTTCAGCAGGGGTCATCAAAATCTCCTTCCCCAAAATGGGGTCTGTAAACGGGATATTGCGGCGCAGCTAAAGCGTTTTGCGCGGCAATGCACGGATGGTTTGGCTAAAGCACCACCGCCGCACCGGTTTCCGAGGTGCCAACATTGCGCCGGAACGCCTCGAACAGTTCGCGGCCAAGGCCGTGTGCATTGGCCGACAGATCAGCGGTGATCGGCGTGCGGCTGTCAAAATCGGGCGCAAGACAGCTCAGCGTGCCTGCCACCGCATCCAGACGCACGATGTCGCCATCACGCAACCGCGCCAAGGGACCACCCTTGGCAGCCTCTGGCGAGACATGGATCGCCGCAGGCACCTTGCCCGAGGCCCCCGACATCCGCCCATCAGTCACCAGCGCCATCTTCAATCCACGGTCTTGCAAAATCGTCAGCGAGGGCGTCAGCGAATGCAATTCGGGCATGCCATTGGCGCTTGGGCCTTGAAACCGCACCACAACCACGGTGTCCGTTGTGATCTCGCCAGCCTTGAACGCCGCCTTCACATCGTTTTGGTCGTGGAAAATCCGGCAAGGCGCCTCGATGATATGACGTTCGGGGGCCACGGCCGAAACCTTGATCACGCCGCGCCCAAGGTTGCCCGACAACTGCCGCAAGCCGCCGGTGGGTTGGAACGGATCAGCCGCAGGGCGCAAAATCCGGTCGTTCAACGAGGCTTTCGGCCCGTCTTGCCAAGACAAACGCCCCTCGACCAGCTTTGGCTCGCGGCTATAGCTGGCAATCGACTCGCCCATCACCGATTTTGCATCCGCGTGCATCAGACCAGCTTCCAGCAGCTGCCCGATCATATAGCCCAGACCGCCCGCGGCATGAAAATGGTTCACATCGGCCAGACCGTTTGGATAGACCTTGGCCATCAGCGGCACCGCTTGGCTGATGTCATCAAAATCGGCCAGATCCAGCAAGATGCCCGAGGCCCGCGCCATCGCAGGCAGGTGCAGCACCAGATTGGTCGACCCGCCCGTCGCCATCAGCCCGACCAGCCCGTTGACATAGGCGCGCTCGTCCAAAATCTCGCCCGCCGGGCGGAAGTCATTGCCAAGCGCTGTCATGCTTGCGGCGCGTTCCACCGCAGCCGAGGTGAGGGCCGCGCGCAAGGGGGTGTCTGGGTTGACAAAAGACGCGCCGGGCAGATGCAAGCCCATGAATTCCATCAGCATCTGGTTGGTATTGGCGGTGCCGTAAAAGGTGCAGGTGCCAATGCCGTGATACGAGGCCATCTCGGCCGCCATCAGCTCGGCGCGTGTGGCTTTGCCTTCGGCAAAGGCATTGCGCACCTTTGATTTTTCATCGTTTGGAATCCCCGAGGTCATCGGTCCCGCAGGCACAAAGACCGCAGGAATATGGCCAAAGGTGGCGGCGGCCATCACAAGGCCGGGCACGATCTTGTCGCAAACGCCTAGAAAGATCGCCGAGTCAAAGGCGTTGTGGCTCAGCGCCACCCCCGCCGCCAGCGCAATCACATCGCGCGAGAACAGCGACAGCTCCATCCCCGGCTGACCTTGCGTCACCCCATCGCACATCGCAGGCACACCGCCCGCCACCTGCGCCGTGGCGCCAGCGCGCCGGGCGGCCTCGCGGATAATTTTTGGGTAATCCTCATAGGGCTGATGCGCCGAAAGCATGTCATTATAGGCGGTGACAATGCCAATATTGGGCGCGCGTACGCTGGCCAATTCGGCCTTATCCTCGACCATCGCGGCATAGGCATGGGCTTGGTTGCCACAACTAAGGTGCGCGCGCACTGGGCCTGCCTGCACGGCCGCACCGATCTGGGCAAGATAGCGCCCTCGCGTCGCAAGCGAGCGTTCGCGGATGCGATCAGTGACACGGTCGATGGTGGAGTTAAGCGACATAAGAGCCTCGATCTGACGGATGACACAAATCTAGCAGATGCCGTTAGCGCTAACAACCCGCGCGGCGGCGAAATCGCAAAAAATCCGCCACAGAGGGTAACGACGAGGTGTCGCGCAGTCTGTGGCGGCGGCTTCCTTAGTGTTGCAACAGTTAACGCAAATTCTTGCCATATTTGCAGCGCAAAACGGCGTCAGATCCGCAAGGCGCGGCTTGAGAGGCGAAAAGATGTCAGCAGTTAGAACGGTGGTCGCATTGGTGGTTTTGGGGCTTGCGGGCTGTGCGGCCCCGCCACAAACCACGCGTGCGGCGCATTTTCTGCAAGCAGAAGTGCCCACGCTGGCCAAAGCCGAAGCCCCGCGCGGCCTGACTGTTCTGCAATCGCAATATGATGTGGTTGCGGTAAATGTCGTGGTGCCCACCAGCCTTAGGGTCTCGGAGGCCAATAGCTTGCTGCCAAACGCAGACATCGTCTGGCGCGGTGATCCGCCCGGCGACCGCTATGCGCAAATCAAATCGATTTTCGAGACCGCCTTTGCGCGCGGCACCTCGATGATGCGCAAAGGCCCTCAGGTGGTGGTGGATATCGAAGTGACGAGCTTTCACGCGGTGACCGAAAAGGCGCGCTTTACCGTTGGCGGTATCCATAACATGCATTTTCTGATGAGCCTGCGCGATGCGCAAACAGGCGCGCTTTTGCAACCGCCACGGCTGATTGTGGCCGACACCCATGCCGCAGGCGGGGCCAAGGCGCTGGCCGAGGATGCCGCAGGGCGAACGCAAAAGGTCGTGGTGACCGAGCGTCTGGCCGAGGTAGCGCGGCGCGAGCTTTCGGCGGTGGTGGCGATGCCGCCAGATTTGGTGATGTCTGCACAGCTTGACAGCACCAGCCTGCGCGCCTCGGCACTGCGTTAAACCAAGACCTCTTTCCAGCCGCCTCGGAACACAGTAAGGGAGGAGGCTATGACATCCCCCATCTCGCACTCCCCCGCTGAAGAGGCTGCCGAACAGGTTTCGCGCAACCATCCCGTTGTTCGCCTGAAACCAAAGGCCGAAGCCCGCGCGATCCGCCACGGCTTTCCTTGGGTCTATGCAGACGAGCTGGTCACTGACCGCCGTACGCAGGGTCTTGCGCCGGGTGCGCTGGCGATTTTGCAAGACGGCGAGCGTCGTGATCTGGGCTTGGTGACCGTTAACACCAATTCCAAGATCATCGCCCGCATGCTGGATCGTAACCCCGAGGCCGTGATCGACCAAAGCTGGTTTGAAGCGCGGCTGTCGCGGGCGCTGGATCTGCGCGCGCGGCTTTATGCCCAGCCCTTCTATCGGTTGGTGCATGCGGAATCTGACGGTCTGCCGGGCATTGTGATCGACCGCTTTGGCGATGTTGCTGTGGTGCAGCCCAACGCCGCTTGGGCCGAGGCGCATCTGGCCGATCTGGTCGCCGCCTTGATCGCGGTGACAGGGGTGACAACGGTTGTCAAAAACGGCACGGGCCGCTCGCGCGGGCTGGAAGGTCTGCCCGAGGAAACCTTGGTGCTGACCGGCGCTGTTGCAGGCCCGATTGCGGTGCCGATGAACGGCGCCACCTATTTCGCAGATGTCACAGGCGGGCAAAAAACCGGCCTGTTCTTTGATCAGCGCCCCAATCATGCCTTTGCAGCCAGCCTTGCACGCGGCGCGCGGGTGTTGGATGTCTTTGCCCATGTTGGCGGTTTTGGGCTTGCAGCCCTTGCCGGTGGTGCGGCATCGACCTTGGCGGTCGATGCCTCTGCCGCCGCTTTGGCCTTGGCTGAACAGGGCGCGCTGGCCTCTGGTTTTGCCGATCGTTTCAGCACCCGCCAAGGCGACGCCTTTGCAGCCCTCGAGGCTTTGGGGGCCGAAGGTGCCGCCTTTGAGGTGGTGATCTGCGATCCGCCAGCCTTTGCGCCTGCAAAACCAGCACTAGAAGCGGGCCTGCGCGCCTATGAACGCATCGCGCGACTGGCAGCGCCTTTGGTCGCACCGGGGGGCTATCTTGTGCTCTGTTCTTGCAGCCATGCGGCGGATCTGTCGTCTTTCCGCAACGCTTGCGGGCGCGGCATTGGCCGCGGTGGGCGGCGTGGGCAGTTGTTGCACACGGGCTTTGCAGGCCCAGATCATCCGATGCTGCCGCAGCTTGCCGAAACCGGCTACCTCAAATCGCTTGTGTTCCGGCTGGATTGATGAAGGCCGTCCTTGACGCCTGCGTGATCTATCCCACCGTGCTGCGTGAAATCCTGACGGGGGTTGCGGCGCTTGGCCTTTATGAACCGCTCTGGTCTGACCGCATCTTGCGCGAATGGACCAGAGCCACCGCCAAGCTGGGCGCGCTTGCCCAAGCCGAGGCGGAGGGTGAGGCGCTGCTGTTCCGCGCCGCCTTTCCGCGCGGCCAAATCCGCGATCAGCCCAGCATCGAAGCGCGGCTGCATCTGCCGGATGACAACGATCTGCATGTGCTGGCGGTGGCGATTGCGGGTCATGCCGATTGCATCGTCACCTTCAACGCCAAGGATTTTCCGCGCCATGTCTTGGCCGAAGACGGGATCGAGCGGCGCGATCCTGACAGCCTGTTGTGGCAGCTGTGGTCGTTTCACCCCGATGCGGTCGCGGGCGTGGTGTGCCGCGTCCACGCCACCGCCGAACGTCTGGCGGGCAATCCGATCCCGCTGAAATCTCTGCTAAAGCGCGCGCAATTGCCGAAACTGGCCAAGGCGATGGCCGCCTAGATCTGCCAGCGCTCGGCACGCGCCTGAATCGCTGCGATGCGCTCATCGGTCTTGGGATGGCTGCGCACCCAAGCCGGCACGCTTGATCCATCCGACCCCGTCAGCCGCCCCAATTTCTGAAACAACGAGATTTGCGGCCCGATGCCGATGCCGGCCTTGACCAGCAAAGCGCTGGCATAGGCATCGGCTTCGAACTCGTCGCGCCGCGACAGCCGCGCCATCAGCACCGAGGAAATCCCCCGCGCCAGCAGCACGCCAATGCCCGGCAAGAACCGGTTGAGCAGGGTCGACAGCATCATGAACACCGCGTTTTGCCCCGAAAAATCCACCATCCGCCGCCGCGAATGGCCCAGAGCCACATGGCCCAATTCATGCGCAATCACCGCAGCCAGCTCTTCATTGCTGACCTCGCCCCTCTCGCGGCGCTGCAAAAAGCCGCGCGTCAGATAGATTTGCCCGTCATGCGCCGCAAGCCCGTTCACCGCCGCAATCTCATAGATATTGACGCCAATCGCCGGCAGTTCAAGCGCCTGTGCCAGACGGTCTACCAGCGCCTGCAAGTCAGCGTCACGCATTGGTTGGCTTTGCGCTTTCAGAGCCTTACTGCTTTGCGCAGCCGAAAAGCGCAGCATGACGTAGCCATAAGCAAGGCCAAGCAAAAGGGGCAGGAACTTTATCATAGGCAATGATATGGGGCAGGGCGGCGCGATTGCAACTTAAGGCCGGTGGCTGTGGTGCAAATGTCGCAGCCAAATCGCAAGGCCGATCATCACCGTGCCCGCAGCCAAAAGCCCCAGAACAGAGCCCAGCATTTCGGTCGCAGCCTCGATATTGCCGGCAAAGCCGTAGCCAAAGCCTATATAAAGCCCCGCCCAAACCGCCTCGCCGGTCCCCCCCGCAAGGCTAAAGCGGCGCCAGTCATAGCCCGCGCTGCCCGCCGTCAGATTGACCCAAGGGCCCAAGGGGCTGAACAGCCAGCGCGACAAAAACACGCCCTGAAGCCCGCGCTTTTCCAAGACCTCGACGGCGCGCGCCAGCAGATGCGCCCGCGCGGGGTTGCGCTGCATACGCGCCAACAGCGGCGCGCCAAACCTGCGCCCGATCCAAAACCCCAGCTGATCGCCCGCGATCCCGCCCATGGTCGCAGCCGCAAGGCTGGGCAGCAGCGCCAAATCTCCCGCCGCGACAAAACCCCCCGCCGTCAGCATCAGGATCGAGGCCGGGATCGGCAGCGCAAGGCAAGACAGGAAGGTGCCCGCCGCCAAAAGCCACAGCCCATAGGTCGGCACCAAGGCCAAAAGCCATTCGGTCATGCTAGGGCGCCTTTGCCGCAAAATCGGCGATGGCGGCCTGAACCGCGCCGATCAGCTGCGCCTCGGGGATCCCGCGCGCTTTTGCGATTTCGGACAGGGGCTGCGGGCGCTGGCTGGGGTCTATGCCCAGAGCCGCCGCGATTTCGGCTGCGGGCAGGTGCCAGGATTTCGCGACATAGCCCAGCGTCATCCAGCCTTGCAGCTGTTCTTGGTGATGCGCGGGGTCCGACCAATAGAGAGTTTGCCGCACCAGCCTGCCCGCAAAAAACAGCGTCAGCACCGTGGCCAGAACAAAGCTTGCCACCAGATAGGGATGATGCCGCCAAAGCCTGCGCATCAACGTAACGCCTTTATGCCAGTCGACAGGCCTTCCAAGGTCATCGGCACCATGCGGCCTTCAAAGATCTGGCTGATCAGGCGGATGGACTGGGTGTAGCCCCAATGCGCTTGCGGCACGGGGTTGATCCACAGATGGTTGGGCCATTGCGCACAGGCGCGCTGCAACCAGACTTGACCGGCCTCGGCGTTCCAATGCTCATTGGCGCCACCCGGGTGTAAAACCTCATAGGGGCTCATCGAGGCATCGCCGACAAATATCGCTTTGTAATCGGTGCCATAGCTGCGCAAAACGTCCCAAGTGGGCGTCTGATCATCCCAGCGCCGCGCGTTATCGCGCCAAACGCCTTCGTAAAGGCAGTTGTGAAAATAAAACGGCACCAGATGTTTGAACTCGGCGCGCGCGGCGGAAAACAGCTCTTCCATCAGGGTGATATAGGGGTCCATCGAGCCGCCAATATCAAAGAAGATCAGTACCTTGACCGCATTTCTGCGTTCAGGGCGCAGCTGCACATCCAGCCAGCCTTGCTGGGCGGTGGCGCGGATGGTGCCGTCCAGATCCAGTTCCTCGCTGGCCCCATCGCGCGCCCATTTGCGCAAGCGCCGCAGCGCCACTTTGATCGAGCGGCTGCTAAGCTCGGCGCGGTCGTCCAGATTGCGAAATTCGCGCTTGTCCCAGACCTTAACCGCGCGCTGATGGCGGCTTTGATCTTGGCCAATCCGCACGCCTTCCGGGTTATAGCCATAAGCGCCAAAGGGCGAGGTGCCAGCGGTGCCGATCCACTTGCTGCCGCCTTGATGGCGCGCCTTTTGCTCGGCCAGCCGGTCTTTGAGGGTTTGCATCAGCGCCTCAAAGCCGCCCAAAGCCGAAATTGCGGCGCGCTCCTCGGCAGTTAGATGCTTTTCGGCCAGCTTTTCCAGCCATTCTGCGGGCAAATCTAAGGCCTGCAACACCTCGGCGGGCGAGATCGCCTCAAGCCCCTGAAAGCTTTGGGCAAAGGCGCGGTCAAAGCGGTCGATGTGACGCTCGTCTTTCACCATCAGCGCGCGGGCAAGGTAGTAAAACCCTTCGGGGTCGTAGGTCACAAGCCCTGCGGCCAGAGCTTCCATGAACACCAGGAATTCGCGCAGGCTGACGGGTACGCCCTCTTGCCGCATGGCTTGAAAGAAGGGCAGGAACATCTTGGCCTCTTACAGCATGCGTTCCAAAAAGATCGTCAAAAATAGTCCGATCAGCGTGAAGAAAATCGCAAAGCCCGCGCCATATTGCAGCGCATCCAATTTGCGCCCGCCGCGCCGAAGCGCCAAGACAGCGCCAAAAACTGCCCCCAGAAAAAAGCCGCCGATGACGATCAAAACCCTGCCCCTTATGTCTAGGGCAGGGCTTTCACACCTACCCGCGCGCGCCGCGTGCGCCCAGAGAGGCGATTTCCGCCATCCGAGCCCGCACCTGCTGATCCGAGCCAAAGCCATAGCGCGCCCAGCCCAGACTGTCGAGACGCAGCGCCCGCGCTTGCGCCACTTCGCCGGTGTTTTCCAGCGCCTCGGCCTTGATCAGCATCAAGGTTGCCAAAAGTGACGCATTTTCAGCCGCTTGTACCACCGGAATCGCACGGTCGGCAAAGGCTATGGCGGTGGCGTTCTGCCCAGAGGTCAAGGCGATGGCGGCAAGCTGCATATCGACATGGGCCAGATGCACCTGCGCATTGGGAAGGCTGCGATAGATCTGCGCGGCTTGGCGCAGCACCTGCACCGCCGTCGCAGGCTGGCTGGTGGCAAGCGAGCGGCCCTTGGCATAAAGACTAAAGGCCAGCCGGTTGTCGCGCCAGCCCTGCGCCATGGCGATGCTGACCATTTGATCGGCTGCCGAAAGCCGTTGATTGGCGGTGCCACGCGGGCCAAAGGCGGCCTCGACCTGCGCGATCCAGACACGCGGGGCAATATCGCCGATATGTTTGCCCGCATAGGCTCCGGCTGGGTTATAGCGGTCCAGCAGCGCCGGCAGATACTTGGCGACCTCGGCCTCATTCATGCCGCTGCGCAATTCGGGCGCGTAATGCAGCCGCAGGATCAGCATGTCAAAGTTGGTCAGCACCGAGTTGAAATTGTCGTCATTAAAAATTGAATCGGGCAGCCGATACAGATCGTTCAGCGGGCCCATGGATTGTGCCGTTTCCTCGTTCAGACAATCGCGCAGCTCTTGCGGGGCGGCGTCTGAGGGGATGAAGATCGAGACATGGTCGCGGCGGGTGACGGTGGTCCAATCCAGCTTTGGTCCGCGCCGTTCGGCTTGATATTCGGCCCAAGATTGCACCCGCGGCACAGTAAAACAGGCCGCCATCGGCACCACCCGCCGCATCTCGGTCCGCGGCAGAAACTCGATCGTCACCGAGGCGCTGGCCCCGGGTGCAGCAAAGCTGACCTCTAACCCCGCCTCATTGCGCAGCCGGTTCAGCACCCGCCCCATCTCGGCAGGCGCAGTGGCAGGCACCGCCCCTTGTAGCTTGACCGAAATCGGCCCCTCAAAGCGGCTGAGATTGGGATTTGCACGCCCGCTTTCCATCCGGAACTCCAGATCCAGAAAATCGCGCGCGATTTCGGCATTCGGGCGCGATTTATAGGGTCGCGGTCCGCCGCCAAAGTCTTGCATCGCGCCAAAGGCGATACTGCTGGTATTGTCTTCGGAATAGCTTTTGGACACCTGTGCCGTCGGGGCGGGCATACAGGCCGTCAGGACGCAAAGGGCAAGCATTGGAATATGACGCATAGCTTGGCAGCTCATCTATACAGGGTTGAGAGGGCGCAAAGGCCCTCCGTACACACGAAAAAGCGCGGTAGATCGAAGGCGAAAGTCTGGTCAGACAACGCCCAACGGATGCCCCCGCATCCGCTGCCGCTGATCGAACTGATCCAGACCAAAGCTGCGCCTTCACCGTGCCAGAGCCCTGCACAAGCGCGCCACAAAACCGGAGCAGACCAGCTTTCAGCGCGACACGACAGGGATACAGCGAAGACCAAAGCCCGCGATCTACCGCGCCTCTGGCCTCATAAGCGGCTGCCGTTTTGGCGGCCGGCACAACGGGAAGCCGCAGCAGCCCCCGCCGATGGCGCGCAAGCATATCTCGGCCCATCCCAAAGCGCGGGGCGGTGTCTTGCCGAAAGATGTCAGCGTCGTCCATCAAAAGCCTTACCCAAAACGTCACCACTTAAGACGCCAGTCAACAGGTCGCCAGTGTCCGTTTAGGGGCACCATCATGTCAATCTTTGGGTTTTCGCGGCTTTGGGCTGAATCTACCCATGGAGGTTATTTTGATGCAAAGCGCCAGATTTTCCCCTGCGGGATCGCGGATTGTTTCAGCATATTACACAATGAGCCGGTTTCGTGACTACATTATGTCAAGACTATGGCTAAACCTTGGCAGAATCGCCCGATTCTCTAATTTTCGGTTAACGATCTCGCCGCGCCATAAACGCCAGTCGCTCGAACAGATGCACATCTTGTTCGTTCTTCAACAGCGCGCCATGCAGGGTGGGCAAAGCGTGTTTGCCCTCGCGACGCAGATCCGCAGGAGACAGGTCTTCGGCCAACAAAAGCTTGAGCCAATCCAGCACCTCGGAGGTCGAGGGTTTCTTCTTCAGCCCTGGTGTCTCGCGGATCTCGAAAAACTGTGTCAGCGCCGTCGCCAGCAAGTCGGGTTTAATCTGGGGGAAATGTACCCGCACGATGGCGGCCAGAACCTCGGGTTCCGGAAAGCGGATATAGTGGAAAAAACAGCGGCGCAAAAACGCATCTGGCAGATCTTTTTCATTGTTCGATGTGATAATCACAACCGGACGTTGTGCCGCGCGAATGGTCTGGCCGGTCTCATAGACATGAAACTCCATCCGGTCCAATTCTTGCAACAGATCATTGGGAAATTCGATATCGGCCTTGTCGATTTCGTCAATCAGCAGCACCACCCGCGCGGGAGCCTCAAAGGCCTGCCACAGCTTGCCCTTGCGGATGTAATTGCCCACCTCATGCACGCGGGCCTCGCCCAATTGGCTGTCGCGCAGACGGCTGACCGCGTCATATTCGTAAAGCCCTTGCTGCGCCTTGGTGGTCGATTTCACGTTCCACTCGATCAAAGGCATATCCAAGGCCTGCGAGACTTGCCGCGCCAATTCAGTTTTCCCCGTGCCGGGTTCGCCCTTAACCAGAAGCGGGCGCTGCAAAGTCACAGCCGCATTCACCGCAATTTTCAAATCCTCGGCCACGATATAGGCATCGGTAGAGGCAAATTTCATAGCGTTCTCAGTATGTTTTGGCTGATTTAGGCCCAACTTAACCTTGCTGCGAAAAACGCGCAACCGCTAGTGACAATCCTTAAGCT
>OBPM01000012.1_pt1 | contig 75877 bp, 75 predicted proteins | sample 1493981 | NCBI WGS metagenome assembly OBPM01 (sample SAMEA3275485, study PRJEB22092) | marine metagenome | reverse complement strand
TGGCTGTCGATCGCCGACAGCGACGTGTGGTTCTGGGCCTCTGCCATTGCGGCAGAGCGCGGCTTGGATGTGCAGATCTCGGAACCCGACGTCTCGCCGATGGCGCTGCAAGGCCCGATGGCCGAAGATGTGGTGGCGCATGTGATGGGCGATTGGGTGCGTGGGCTGAAGTATTTCTGGTTCAAGGAAACCGAAATCGAAGGCATTCCCGTGGCGGTTCAGCGCTCGGGGTGGTCCAAGCAGGGCGGGTTCGAGATTTATCTGAAAGACGGCACCCAAGGCACGCGGCTGTGGAATATCTTCAAAGAGGCGGGCCAGCCTTGGGGCATTGGCCCCGGTGCCCCCGCCACGGCAGAGCGCACCGAAAGCGGTCTGGTCTCGGTTGGCGGCGATACCGACGATATGACCAATCCTTTCGAGGTGCGTCTGGGCAAATACGTCGATCTGGATGTGGCCGATGATGTCGTTGGCATCCAAGCCCTGCGCCGGATCAAGGCCGAGGGCATCAAGCGTCATCAGTTGGGGCTGGTGCTGGACGGCGGCATCCCCGAGCCGCTGGGCTTTCGGCGCGAAGATATTCGGCTGGAGGGCGAGATCATCGGCATGATGACCAATTGCGTCTGGTCGCCGCGCATTCACGCCAATATCGGCTATGCGCTTGTTTCGGTTGACGCAAAGGTCGGTCAGACGGTCGAAGTAATGCGCGACAAGGGGCCGGTTTCGGCTACACTGGTCGAGCTGCCGTTCCTTTAAGCAACGGCCTGCCAAGGGGGGACCACCATGCGCGCGCATTATGAAGCTGCACCACAAACGCCGGCGAATTTCGTGCCGCTGTCGCCGATCTCGTTTCTAGAGCGCGCGGCAAGCGTCTATGCGCCGCTGCCCGCGACCAGCTATCAGGGCGTCACCCGCAGCTGGGCGCAGGTGGGGGCAAGGGTGGCCGCTGTCACCGCAGCCTTGCGCGCGCGCGGCATCGGTTTGGGCGACACCGTCTCGGTTTTGTCGCCCAACCGGCCCGAGATGTTCGAGCTGCATTACGCGGTGCCGATGGCGGGGGCGGTGCTGAACGCGATCAACACCCGGCTCGAGGCTGAAACCGTCGCCTATATCCTTGACCATTCCGACAGCCGCATGGTCTTTGCCGATGCCAGCCTTGCGCCCCTGCTGCGCGAGGCCTTTGCGATCAATGATAAGGTCTTGCCGGTGGTCGATATCGCCGACCCGGCGGGGCCAGGCTTTGGCGAGGCTGATTACGAATCCATGGCCGCAGGCCCGCCCGCGGCTTGGGCGCTGCCTGCGGATGAATGGCAGGCCTTGGCGCTGAACTATACCTCGGGCACCTCGGGGCGGCCCAAGGGGGTGATCTATCACCATCGCGGCGCTTATCTGATGGCGCTGGGCACGGTGGCGGGCTGGGCCCTGCCTGCGCATCCGACCTATCTGTCGGTGGTGCCGATGTTTCATTGCAACGGCTGGAACCACCCTTGGGCGATGGCGATTGTCGGCGCGCATCTGGTGTTTGCGCGCGATATGTCGCCTGCGGGGCTTTTGGCCACCATGACCGAATTTGGTGTCACCCATTTGGGGGCTGCGCCTGTTATCTTGCAGATGCTGTGCGAAAGCCCCGCCGCCCCGCCGGACGGGTTTTCCCCGCCGATCAAGGCCTTTACCGCAGGCGCGCCACCGCCGCCCGCCGTGCTGGAAAAGGCTGCCAAACTGGGGCTTGAGGTGATGCAGGTTTACGGGCTGACCGAAACCTATGGCCATATCAGCCAATGCCTGTGGCAAGCGCCTTGGTCCGATCTGCCGATCTCGCAGCAGGCGGAAAAGCAGGCGTTGCAGGGCGTGGCCTTTCCGATGGTGGAACCGATCCGCGTGGTCGACCGCGCCACCGGGCTGGATGTGCCCGCCGATGGTGTCACCCAAGGCGAGATTGGCATTCGCGCCAACACCGTGATGAAGGGCTATTACAAAGACCCCGAAGCCACCGCCGAAGCCTTTAAGGGCGGCTGGTTCTGGTCGGGCGATGCGGCGGTGCTGCACCCCGATGGCTATGTGCAAATTCGCGACCGGCTGAAAGATGTGATCATCTCGGGCGGCGAGAATGTGTCTTCGGTCGAAGTCGAGGCGGTGCTGTACCGTCACCCCGCGATCAAAGCCGCCGCTGTGGTGGCGCGCGCGCATGAACGTTGGGGCGAGGTGCCCTGCGCCTTTGTCGAGCTGCGCGATGACGCGGCTTTGACCGAATCCGAGATCATCGGCTTTTGTCGCAGCCATCTGGCGGGCTTTAAAACCCCTAAATCGGTGATTTTCGCCGAACTTCCCAAGACCTCGACCGGCAAGGTGCAGAAATTTATCCTGCGCAATATTGCCCGCGATCTTGGCCCACTCGACGCATAAGGACATGCTATGACGCTTGATATTCTGGGCTTTGGCGCCAAAAATCTGACGCTTGATCTGCACGAGGACGGCGTTTTGGTGATGACGCTGGACCGTGCGGCCAAGCGCAACGCGCTGAACGCCGATACGATCGAAGAATTGGTGACGCTGTTTTCAGCCATCCCGCGCGCGGGGGTGCGGGCGGTGGTGCTGGCGGCCAATGGCGATCACTTTAGCGCCGGGCTGGATCTGGTGGAACACCATAAGGCCGACCGCTCGCCTGCCGAATTCATGCATCTGTGCATGCGCTGGCACGAGGCTTTTAACAAAATGGAATATGGCGGCGTGCCGGTGATTGCAGCGCTAAAGGGCGCTGTAGTGGGCGGCGGGCTAGAGCTTGCCTCTTCGGCGCATGTGCGCGTTGCCGATGCTTCGACCTATTTCGCCTTGCCCGAGGGGCAGCGCGGGCTGTTCACCGGCGGTGGCGCCACCATTCGCGTGGCAGGTCTGGTGGGCAAGGCGCGGATGATCGACATGATGCTGACCGGTCGCGTCTATAAGGGGCAAGAGGCGATTGACGTAGGCCTTGCGCAATATCTGGTGGAGGACAGCTTTGCGGTGGCGCTGGGCTTGGCCCGCAAAGCCGCACAAAACCTGCCGCTGACCAATTTCGCGATCTGCTCGGCGATCAGCCATATGGGCAATATGTCGGCCTTTGACGCCTCTTATGCCGAGGCGGTGGTGGCGGGCGTGGTCAACACCCAGCCCGCAGCCCGCGACAGGCTTGACGCCTTTGCCAAAGGCACCGCCGCGCGCATTCGGCCCGAATAGGGCCCGCTTGGCCACCGCGACCAAGCCCTAAGCGGGCTTGGTCAGCGCGGTCCAAGCCTGATACTGCGTCAAGAACACCCGCCCGTTCAGATGCGCCAACAGCTCGCTGCCGCGCATCCGGTCCATCACCGGACCTTTCACCTCGGACAGATGAAAGCCTACACCCATGCTGATAAAGCGGGTGTTGATCGCCTCTAGTGCCTCTAGTGCCGAAAGGTCGATCTCGTTCACCGCGCCGCACATCAAGATCACATGCCGCACCGGGCAATTGGCGGCAACGCGGTTCAGCATGTAATCCTCAAGAAACCGCGCATTGGCGAAATACAGGCTCTCATCCACCCGCAGCGTCACCACGGCCGGATCGGTCAGCACGGCATGGCGGTTGATGTTGCGAAAATGCTCGGTCCCCGGCACCAGCCCCACCTCGGCCACATGCGGGCGCGAGGTTTTGTAAAGAAACAGCAGCAACGAGATCAGCACCCCGCCCGAAACCCCGATTTCAACCCCAAAGCCCAAGGTCGCCAAAATCGTCACCAGCACGGCGGCGAAATCGGCCTTGGAATAGGCCCAGGCCCGCGTCAGGATCGAGAAATCCACAAGGCTCAGCACCGCCACAATGATCGTGGCCGCCAGCGTCGCCTTGGGCAGGTAATAGACCAAAGGCGTCAGCGCCACGGCAGCAATCGCCAGACCAACGGCGGTAAAGGCCCCCGCCGCTGGCGTCTCGGCCCCCGCATCGTAATTCACCACCGAGCGCGCAAATCCCCCCGTCACCGGATAGCCGCCGGTAAAGGCCGCCCCGATATTGGCCATGCCAAGCCCGATCAATTCCTGATCCGGCACAATACGTTGCCGCTTTTTCGCGGCCAAGGTTTGCGCCACCGAGATCGATTCCACAAAGCCGATGATCGAGATCAGCAGCGCCGGCAGCAACAGATCGCCAATCAGCTTTGGCGAAAACGAAGGCAGCGTCAGCGGCGGCAATTGCTGCGGCACACTGCCCACAATCGACACGCCATGCTCGCCCAGATTAAACCCCCAAGCCAGCAGGGTGGTGACCACAACCGCAGCCACGGGCCCCGCCTTTGACGCCACCTCGACCGATTTTCCTCGCCAGCCGCGCGCCAGCAGCAGCGCCTTTAGCCCGCCGCGCCGCACCCAAAACAAAAACGCCGTCGCCGAGCCGCCAATCGCCAGCGTGATCAGGCTGGTATTGCCCAGATGCGACAGAAACGACGGCAACACCTGCACCAAAGTCTCGCCCTCGGCCTTGACGCCAAAGATCGACTTCATCTGGCTCATCGCGATCAACAGGCCCGAGGCGGTGATGAAACCAGACACCACCGTATGGGACAGAAAATTCGCGATAAACCCCAGCCGAAACACCCCCAAGGCCAGCAGCATCAGCCCCGACAACAGCGCAAGCGTCAGTGCGGCCGTGGCATAATCTGCCGTGCCCGCCTCGGCCACCTTGCCAATCGTCGCCGCCGTCATCAGCGACACCACCGCCACCGGCCCCACCGCCAGCGCGCGGCTGGTGCCAAAGACCGCATAAAGCATGATCGGCAGGATCGAGGCATAGATCCCCGCCTCGGGCGGCAGACCCGCAAGCATGGCATAGGCCAAAGATTGCGGAATAAGCATGATGGTGACGATCAGGGCTGCGACCAGATCATTCGACAGGCTGGCGCGCGAATAGGTTTTGCCCCAGTCCAGAATGGGCAAATAGCGCAGCAAGGGGCGGAAGTTCATAACGTTAGGCTTTCTTTTTCTTCTCGGTCACAAAAGAGGTGGCGACCATTCCCAGCGCCATTGCGGCGATAAAGGTCCAAACCTCGGGCAGCAGGGTGCCAAGGGCAGGCAGCGCGCCGCCCGGACAAAATCCGGTGATGCCCCAGCCAATGCCAAAAATCGCAGCGCCGCCGATCAGCCGCGCGTCGATCACGCGGCTGGTGGGCAGCGTGAATGTGCTGTCAAACAGCGGCACGCCCTTGGGCAGAACCAGCCGGTAGCCCACAAAGGTCACCGCCAGCGCGCCGCCCATCACAAAGGCAAGGCTTGGGTCCCAAGTTCCGGTGATGTCAAAGAAATTCAAGACCTTGGCCGGGTTTGCCATGCCCGCCACCGCAATGCCGGTGCCAAAGATCACGCCGATAAGATAGGTTACGATCAGACGCATTTATGCCCCCACCACATGGCGCAGCACATAGACAGTGGCGACGCTAAACCCCATAAAAACCAGCACGGCCACCAAAGAGCGTGGCGACATCCGCGCCAGCCCGCAGACCCCATGCCCCGAGGTGCAGCCCGCCCCCAAAGTCACGCCAATGCCCACCAAAACTCCGCCCACGACCAGCGCGTTATGGCTCATCTCGGCCTCGACCACCGGCATCTTGCCCGTGGCCAGAAACACCACCCAAGGCCCGGTCATCATGCCAAGGATCACAGCGACCCGCCACAGCCAATCTTTTTGCGAGGCAGGCGCGAAGACGCCGGCCAAAATGCCAGTGGCCCCCATGACGCGACCCAAGGTCAACATCAAAAGCACGGCCGACAGGCCAATCAAGCTGCCGCCAAACAGCGATTGCAGCGGCGTAAATGCGGTTTCCAAAGCGACACTCCTCTCGGTCTTTCGCGCCTGATGCGCGTTGCGGCACAGGCTAAGACAGATAGGACTGAAATTACATCTATAAAGATGAATGTGGGAATATTATTTCCGCAACGCCCGCGCCACACCGCGCAATTCCGCCAGCCCGCGCATCCGCCCGATCAGCGGATAGCCGGGATGGGTGGCGCGGCCAATATCGGCCAAAAGATCATGGCCGTGATCGGGGCGCATCGGCAGGGGGGTATCGCGCCCTGCCTCGGCCGCCAGCAGCGCCGCGATCAGCGCCACCATATCGGTGTCGCCGTCCAGATGGGCTGCCTCTTCAAAGGATCCATCGGGCTCTTTGCGCACATTGCGCAGATGCGCGAACCAGATCCGATCGGCAAAGCGGCGGGCAATCGCGGGCACATCATTGGCCGGATTGGCGCCCAATGACCCCGAACACAGCGTCAATCCATTGGCCGGATCATCCACCGCCGCCAGGACCCAAGCGATATCTTCGGCAGTCGAGACAATGCGCGGCAGCCCCAGAATATCGCGCGGCGGATCGTCGGGATGCACGCAAAGCCGCATGCCCAATTCGGCGGCACAAGGCACCACCTCTTGCAAAAAGCGTTTGTAATTGGCGCGCAGCTCGTCGCGGCCAATGCCCTCATAAAGCTTTAGCGCCGCGCGCAGCCCTGCGATGTCATAGCGGTCATAGGCCCCGGGCAGGCCCGACATGATCGCATGCAGCAGACCTTCGCGCGTGGCCTCATCGGCAGATTGAAACCAAGCCGCCCCGCGCGCACGCACCGCGGCGGGATAATCGGCCTCTGCCTCGGCGCGGCCCAACATATTGATCTCGAAGGCCGCCATCTTATAGGCCTCAAAGCGCAGACAGGCCCCGCCACCGGCAACGGGGGCCTTAAGGTCGGTGCGGGTCCAATCCAGCAGCGGCATAAAGTTGTAACAGATCACCTTGACGCCCTCGGCCGCCAAATTGCGCAGGCTGTCGCGGTAATTGGCGAAAAGCGGTGCCAGATCGCCTTCGCCGCGCTTGATCCGCTCGTGGATCGGCAGGCTTTCGACCACCTCCCAAGTGAAGCCCGCAGCCTCGATCATGGCGCGGCGCGCCGCAATCGCCTCGCGCGGCCAGACCTCGCCATAGCTGATCTCGTGCAGGGCGGTCACGATCCCAGTCGCACCGGTCTGGGCGATTTCGGGCAGGGTGATGGCATCCAAAGGGCCAAACCAGCGCCAGCTTTCGATCATCTTACGCGTTCCTTGTCAGAGTTTGGGTCACAGCTGTCCGCGCGCCGCAGCTATGCAATTGCGCATAGCTGCGGCGCAGGATCGGGTCAATCTGGGCGGCTTGGGCGGCCGAGAATACCGCGCGCTCTGCCAAAAGCGCGCCCACCGGATCGGCGCTATTGGCTGCCAGATGCAGAGCTGCGGCCATCGGATCTTTGACCTCGATCGCAGCCCCCGCCTCATCGCGGCCCGAGACATAGCGCATCCAGCCCGCCACCGCCAAAGCCAGACCGGGGCAATCGCCCTTGGCCTCGGCCATGGTGCCCAAAATCCGCTGCGGCAGCTTTTGGCTGCCATCCATCGCGATTTGCCAGCAGCGGTGCCGGATCGCGGGGTTTTGATAACGCGCCAGCAAGGCCGCCGCATAGGCCTGCAGATCGACGCCTTGCGGTGGGGTCAGCACCGGCGTGATCTCGGCCCAAAGCAGCTGTGCGAAGGCGGCAAAATCGGGGTCGGCGACGGTGTCCGAGATGGTCTCGAACCCCGCCAGATAGCCCAGATAGGCAAGGGCCGAATGCGTGCCGTTCAGCATCCGCAGCTTCATCAGCTCGAAAGGCGCGACATGCCTGACCATCTGCACGCCGACGGCGGCAAAATCGGGCCGCGCGCCGCCTACAAAATCATCCTCGATCACCCATTGCCGAAAGGGTTCATGGATCACCGGGGCGGCATCCAGCAGGCCCGTGGCCGTGGTCACCCGCGCCAGATCCTCGGGCTTGGTCGCAGGCACGATCCTGTCAACCATCGTGGCAGGAAAGCGCGCGTTTTGGGCGATCCAATCGGCCAAATCGGCGTCAAGCGCGCGGGCAAACTGCAAAACCACGCCGCGCAGCACCGCACCATTATGCGGCAGGTTATCGCAAGACAGCAGGGTAAAGGGCGCCACCCCCGCTTGGCGGCGCAGGGCCAAGGCCCGCACCAAATAGCCGATGGCCGAGCGCGGCAGCGGGTTCGCCAAATCCTGCACAATATCGGGATGGTCAAAGTTCAGCGCGCCGCTGGCGGGCAGGTGGCAATAGCCTTTCTCTGTCACCGTCAGGCTGACAATGCGCACCGCAGGATCGGCCATAGCCGCCAGCAGCGCCGCAGGATCTTCGGGGGCGACAAGGATATTTTCAATCACATCAACGATCTGCGCGGTATCGCCTTTGGGGCCAGCCTCAAGCGCTGTATAAGCAAAGCCTTGCGGCGCAAGCCTGTCGCGCATGCCCGCCGATTGCAGGCTTGCCGCCAGAATGCCCCAATCGCCGCCCGAGGCCGCCATGGCTTCGGCCACATAAATCGCCCCATGCGCGCGGAAAAACGCGCCAAGGCCCAGATGCACAATGCCAACCGCTGGCCGCAAACCCGCCCTGCGTGTCACCCTATCTTGCAAGCCAGCCTCCATCGACATTCAGCACCGCGCCGTGGATATAGTTTGCCGCAGCCGACGCAAGGAAAACCGCAGCGCCGGCGATGTCGCTGGCCTCGCCCCAACGCCCTGCGGGGATGCGGTCTAAAATTGCAGCGTTGCGGGCCGGATCGGCGCGCAGGGCTGCGGTGTTATTGGTGGCAATATAGCCCGGTGCAATCGCATTGACGTTGATGCCCCGCGCCGCCCATTCATTGGCAAGCGCCTTGGTCAGCCCGGCAACCCCATGTTTTGACGCGGTATAAGACGGCACCCGAATGCCGCCCTGAAACGACAACAGCGAGGCTATATTGACGATCTTGCCGCTTGCCTTGCGGGCAAAGATCGCGCGGGCAAAGGCTTGGGCGGTAAAGAACTGCGCCTTCAGGTTGGTGTCGATCACCGCGTCCCAATCGTCTTCGCTGAAATCCACCGCATCGGCGCGGCGAATGATGCCTGCGTTATTGACTAAGATATCAACCGCTTGGCCCGCAAAGGCGTCGCGCGCGGCCAGCGGGTCGCTGAAATCCAACGCCAAGACCTGCGCCTTTGGGATCAGCGCCAAGGTCGCTTCGGGGTGTGTGCGGCCAGCCAAGATCACCTCGGCCCCCGCCTGCGCAAGCCCCAGCGCAATGGCTTGGCCGATGCCGGTGTTGGCGCCGGTGATCAGCGCGCGCTTGCCCTGCAACGAAAACAGCGTCACCGCAGCGCCTCCATCGCCACCATATCGACATCGCGGTAATCGGTGTTATCGCCCGCCATCGCCCAGCAAAACGAATAGCTGCCGGTACCTGCACCGCAATGGATCGACCAAGGTGGCGAGATCACCGCCTCTTCATTGGCCACCACCAGATGACGGGTTTCTTGCGGAGCCCCCATGATGTGAAACACCCGCTGGGCCGGGTCGAGGTCGAAGTAAAGATAGGCCTCCATCCGCCGATCATGCAGATGGGCGGGCATGGTGTTCCAAACCGATCCGCCGTGAAACTGGGTGTAGCCCATCACCAGCTGACAGCTTTGCATCACCTCGGGGTGGACAAACTGAAAGATGGTGCGGTCATTTGCGGTCTCGGGCGCGCCGGTGCGAAAGGATTTCGCGTCTTTGATCGTGATCAGCCGCGCCGGATAGGCGGCATGGGCTGGCGCTGACAGAATATAAAACCGCCCCGCGCCTGAAAACCGCACCGGGCCAGAGCCCAACCCCAGATAAACCACATCGCCCTTGGCCATCGCATAGTCAACGCCTGCAGCCGAAACCACGCCCGCGCCGCCGACGTTCAAAACCGCCATCTCGCGCCGATCCAGCACCGAGGCCGTGCCGCATTCCTTGACATGATCGAGCAGCAGATCCGCGCCATCCGGCACCGCCGCCCCCACAATCATGCGGTCATAATGGCTATAGATCAGCCGGATTTGCCCCGCCGCAAACAGACCACCTGCATGAAAATGCGCCCGCAGGCCCGTGGTGTCCAGCGCCTTGGCCGAGGCCGGATCAATCGCATAGCGGGTCTCAACGCTCAGCATAACGGCTTCCTTTCAAAGAAAATCTTCGCGCATCGGCGCAAAGCTGTCGATCAGCACGCCAGCCTCAAGGCAGAGGCAGCCGTGCGGTTGATGGGCCGCGATCATCAGGCTTTCGCCCGCCGCAAGATCGACCACCTCATCGCCGCGGGTAAAGCGAAAGCGGCCCGACTGCACATAGCTTGCCTGCACATGCGGGTGTTGATGCCGCGCGCCGATGGCCCCGGTTGCAAAGCGAAACTCCACCAGCATCAGCGCCGGGTTTTGTGCCAAAACCTGCCGCGTCACCCCTTCGGCTGTGGGAACAATCGGCGCGCGCATCAGTGGAACAACGACGGCAGCCAAAGCGATAGCGCAGGCACATAGGTGACCATCAGCAAGGTCGCCACGGCCGCGCCATAAAACGGCCAGATCGAGCGCATCGCCTGCGAAATCGGAATGCGCCCCACCGCGCAGCCGACAAACAGCACCGCCCCCACTGGTGGCGTGCAAAGCCCGATGCCAAGGTTCAAGATCAAGATCACCCCAAAATGCACCGGATCCACGCCAAAGGCTTGTGCGACGGGCAGGAAAATCGGCGTGGTGATCACGATCAGCGGTGACATATCCATAAAGGTGCCAAGGATCAGCAGCACCACATTCAGCAGCAACAAAATCACAATCGGATTGTCCGACACGCCTTGCAGCATCGCCACCATCTGCGCCGGCACCCGGGTATAGGCCAAAAGCCAGCCAAAAGACGCCGCACAGCCGATCACCATCAACACCATCGCAGTGGTGCGCACGGCGGCAAAGGTGGCCTCGACAAAGTCATGCCAGCTAAGCGAGCGATAGACAAAAAACGTGATCAATGCGGCATAGACCACCGCGATATTCGAAGATTCCGAGGCGGTGAATATCCCCGAACGTACGCCGCCAAAGATGATCAAGATCAGAATAAGCCCCGGCACCGCCGAGGTGAAAATCTGCCCCAAGGCCGCCCAACCCGGAAAAGCCTCGGTCGGATAGCCGCGGCTTTTGGCGACGAAATAGGCCGCGATCATCAAGCTTAGTGCCAAGATCAGCCCCGGAATAATCCCCGCCGTGAACAGATCGGCGATCGAGATTTTGCCGCCTGCCGAGATCGAATAGATGATCATATTATGGCTGGGCGGGATCATCAGCGCGATGATCGAGCCGACCACCGTCAGGTTCACCGCGTAATCGACATCATAGCCGCGCGCCTTCATCTGCGGCACCATCAGCCCGCCCACCGCACTTGCATCCGCCGCAGCCGAGCCCGAGACCCCGCCAAACATCACGCTGGCCAGCACGTTCACTTGCCCCAAACCGCCGCGCAAATGCCCGACCATCGCGCCCGCCAGCGCCACCAGACGCCGCGCAATATCGCCGCGCACCATCAGATCGCCGGCAAAGATAAAGAAGGGAATTGCCATCAGCGCAAAGACCGAAACCCCCGAATTCAACCGCTGAAACACCACCACCGGCGGCAGCCCCAGATAGACCACCGTGGCAAAGCTGGAAATCCCCAGACAAAAGGCCACCGGCGTGCCGATCAGCAACAAAAAGCTGAAACTGCCAAAAAGCACCCAAAGTTCCATGCTAGCTCTCCATCTCGGTTTCGCCAAAGCGCGCGGTCGGAAGGCCAGCGGCGCGGCGGGCAATGCGTTCGATCGAGAATAACATCACCAGCACCCCGCCCGCGATCACTGGCAGGAAATCAAACGCGCCGGAAATGCCCAAAGAGGGCACATTATGGCCCGCAGCATTTTGCGCCAACTGCACGCCAAACCACAGCATGCCCGCGCCAAAGCCCGTGACCGCCAGATCCGAAATCGTGTAAAGCCACAGCTTGGCCGTATTGGGCAGCACATAAAGCAGCACATCAAACGACAGGTGATAGCCTTCGCGAATGCCGACAGCGGCGCCTAGAAAGATAAACCAGCCCATGATCAGCACCGAAGCGGGTTCGGACCAGATCAGACTTGAATTCAGAATGTAGCGAAAAAACACTTGGGCTGCGATGATCACCGTCATCAGCACAAGCCCAATGCCCGCCACCCAAAGCGCTACGCGCGCCAAGATCCCCGTCGCCAAAGCCACGCGTTCCATATGATTTCCCTTGAAAAAGCAGGCCCGCGCAGATCTGCGCGGGCCAAAAGCTGGCTTATTTTGTGGCTTGAATGTCGGCGACCATCTTCTTCAAGACATCCGATGTGACATATTTTTCGTAAACCGGCACCATGGCTTCGATAAACGGTGTCTTGTCGATGTCTTTGATCAGCTGCACGCCTGCGGCCATGACTTTATCTTCCGAGATTTTTTCTTGGGCCGCCCAAAGCTCGCGGTTGATCGGCATCGACTCGCGTGCCGCCTGCCGGACTGCGGCCTGATCTTCGGCACTCAGCTTATCAAAGGACTTTTTCGACATCACCAGAACTTCTGGCACGATCAAATGCTGGTCCAGAGTATAGTATTTCGCGACTTCAAAGTGCCCCGAAGTGTCATAGGATGGCCAGTTGTTCTCGGCGCCATCGATAACGCCGGTCTGGATCGAGGAGTAAACCTCGCCGTAAGGCATCGGGGTTGCATTGGCACCAAGCGCTGCGACCATATCGACGAACATATCCGATTGCATGACGCGGAATTTCATCCCAGCCATATCGGCGATCGAGGTGATTGGCTTTTCCTTGTTGTAAAAGCTGCGCGAGCCGCCGTCATAAAACGCCAGACCCACCAGATCATGCGCCTCGAAGGCATCAAGGATCTGCTGGCCCACGGGTCCGTCCATCACATTGTGCATATGTTCGGTCGAGCGGAAGATATAGGGCAGCGACGGCACTTGGGTTTCTGGAATGATGTTGTTGAACGGCCCAAGGCTGACGCGGTTCATATCAATCACGCCGAACTGGGTCTGCTCGATGGTGTCTTTTTCCTCGCCAAGCTGGGCCGAGGCAAAGATCTCGATGCAAACGCGGTCGCCGGTGCGTTCGCGCAGCATTTTGTCGATGGCCTTCACCGCTTCCACGGTTGGATAGCCATCGGGATGGGTGTCAGACGAGCGCAAAGTGACTTCGCAAGCACTTGCCGCAGAAGCCAAGGCCGCCGTCGACAGCAAAGCTGCAATAAGGGTCTTCATCTTCATAGTTTTCTCCTCCCAAATAAAGGCTCTCTCAGAGCCGGTAGGCCTTTTTTACAAGGCTGTAGCTAAGGTCGTAGGCGACCTCATAGGCCTCGTCTTCTGCCAGCCGCCCTGTGGCGACAAGTTCAGCGAGGTAGGCGCAATCCACGCGGCGCGCGACGTCATGGCGCGCGGGGATCGAACAAAAGGCGCGGGTGTCGTCGTTAAAGCCGACGGTGTTATAAAACCCTGCCGTTTCGGTGGTGTTTTGACGAAACCGTTTCATGCCTTCGGGGCTATCAAAGAACCACCAGGGTGGCCCCAGTTTCAGCGCGGGATAAACCCCCGCCAAGGGCGCAAGCTCGCGGCTTTGCGTGGTTTCATCCAAGGTAAAGGCGATGATCGACAGCCGCGGGTCGGTGCCAAAGGCATCCAGCAGCGGGCGCAGCGCATGGACGTAATCGGTGCGGCTGGGAATATCAAAGCCCTTGTCGCGGCCAAAGCGCGCCAGCATCGCGCCCGAATGGTTGCGCACAGATCCGGGGTGAATTTGCAGCACCAACCCGTCATCAAGGCTCATCCGCGCCATTTCCGTCAGCATCTGGCCGCGAAAGCAATCGGCCTCCTCGGCGCTGGCCTGCCCGCCCTTGACGCGGTCAAACAGCGCCTCTGCCTCTGCGGGCGACAGGTTTTCTGTGCGCGCCGTGGGGTGGCCGTGGTCGCTAGAGGTCGCGCCAAAGCCGATGAAATAGGCCCGCCGCTTGCGATGCGCTGCCAGATAGCCCGTCCAGGTGTTGCAATCTTCGCCCGTCAATGCGCCAAACTGCGCCAAATTCGCGGCAAATCCGGCAAATTCGGGGTCAACCACCGCGTCGGGGCGGTAGGCGGTGATCACGCGGCCCGACCAGTCGCTTTGCGCGATCATCTGGTGCCAGCGCAGATCGTCGAGCGGGCTTTCGGTGGTGGCGATAACCTCGATGTTAAAGCGTTCAAACAGCGCGCGGGGCAGAAACTCGGGGCGGGTCAGGCAATCGGCGATATGGTCGTAAAACGCATCCGCCGTGGCGGGGCCAAAGCGGTCTTGCAGGCCAAAAACCTCGGCAAAGGCGTGGTCGATCCACAAAGACGAAGGTGTGCCGCGCAGCAGGTAGTAATGCTGCGCAAAGAGCCGCCAGATTGTGCGCCCGTCGGTTTCCACCGCCCCACCATCGACGCGCGGCACCCCCAGCGACTCGAGCTGCACGCCCTGCGAGCAGAGCATGCGAAACACATAGTGGTCGGGGGTGACAAACAGCTGGGCCGGATCGGGGAAGGGCAGGTTTTCGGCAAACCAGCGCGGGTCGGTATGGCCATGCGGGCTGACAATCGGCAGGGCCTTGACGCTGTCATAAAGCCCGCGCGCCAGATCCCGCGTGCGCGGGTCGATCGGCAGCAATCTATCGGCGTCCAATTTTGGCAAGGCGGCTCTTCCCGTCATCTATGGCATCGGTTAAAGTGATTCACAACTAGCATTCTGGTAAACTAATATGCTAGTTTGATGCAAGCATTAATGAGAGGAGGCATCATGTCTGAAACCGCTTTGCTCAGCCCACTCGAGCCGGTGGTCCGCGCTTCAATCGCCGATCAGGTGTTTGATGTGCTGCATCAGCAAGTGCTGTCGCTGGCCTTGCCGCCAGGCACCAAGATGTCAGAGGCCGAGATTGCCAAGCAGCTGAATGTCTCGCGCCAGCCGGTGCGCGATGCGTTTTACCGCTTGTCCAAGCTGGGGTTTTTGCTGATCCAACCGCAAAAGGCGACGCAGGTCAGCCCTATTCATATTCAAGACATCCTGCGGGCGCGCTTTGTGCGCACCTCGATCGAGGTCGAGGTGATGCGCCGCGCAGCACAAGGGCTGACGGCGCAGGCGCTGGCGCAGCTGGATGCCAATCTGGCCGAGCAAAAGCAGACCGTGGCAAGCGGTGATCGCGCGCGCTTTCACCGCTTGGACGACGCCTTTCATCATCTGCTGTGCCAAGGCGCGGGCGTCGGCTTTGTCTGGGAGACCATTCACGAAAACAAAGCCCATACCGACCGCGTGCGCTATCTGTCGCTGTCAGAAGGCTCTGCGCGTGCGATGGAAGGCCATATCCGCATTCTGGCCGCGCTGCGCGCAGGCGATGGCGAGGCGGCGGTAGCCGAATTGCGCACCCATTTGGGCCAGATCGAAGGCATCATCGCCGATCTGCGCGCGGCCAATGCCGCGTGGTTCTCGGACGAGGGCTAGCCGATGCGGATGGTTTTTGTGGGCGAAGCGATGGTCGAACTTGCCCCCGAGGGCGGGCTTTATCGGCGCGGCTTTGCGGGCGATACCTTTAATATGGCGTGGTATGCGCAAAAGCTGGCGCCTGACTGGCAAACCGATTTCGTCTCGGCGATAGGCGATGATGCGATCTCGGCCGAATTTTCGGGCTTTGTGGCCGCGGCGGGGATTGGCACCGCCCATCTGCGGGTGATCCCCGAGCGCAGCCTTGGGCTTTACATGATTTCGCTGCAAAACGGCGAGCGCAGCTTTTCCTATTGGCGCAGCCAGTCTGCCGCGCGCCGCTTGGCCGAGGATGCGGCTGCGCTGGACGCGGCTTTTGCAGGGGCCGATCTGGTGGTGTTTTCGGGCATTACGCTGGCGATCCTTGACGGGCAGGGGCGCGACAGGCTTGCGCAGGCCCTGCAAGCGGTGCGCGCGGCAGGGGCGCGGATTGCCTTTGACCCCAACATCCGGCGCAGGCTTTGGGCCAACGACGCTGAGATGCGCGCCTGCCTGACCCGCTTTGCTGGCCTGTCTGACATTGTGCTGGCGTCCTTTGACGACGAGGCGGCGCATTTTGGCGACGGTGACCGCCAAGCCACGCTGGCGCGTTATCTGGGCGCGGGGGCGGCGGCGGTGGTGGTTAAGGATGGCGCTGCGCAGATGCTGGCGCAGATCGGCGGCCAAAGCTATGCCCATAGCCCCGACCCGGTGCAAAGCGTCACTGACAGCACCGCAGCGGGTGATAGCTTTAACGCGGGCTTTCTGACCGCTTGGCTGGCCGGTCAGCCGGTCGAGGCCGCACTTGCGGCGGGGGCGGCACTTGCGGGCCGCGTGATCCAATACCGCGGCGCATTGGCGCAGCAGGCGCTGGCCTAGGCCCGCGACCTTGTCTTTGGCGGCGGCCTGCCGCATTCTGCCGGCCTCAACTTTGAAAGGCCGCAAGATGGATCCTGATTTCTGGCACGCACGGTGGAGCCAAAACCAGATCGGCTTTCACGAGCCGCAAGAAAACCCGCTGTTGCTTGCGCATATTCAGGCCCTTGCCTTGGCGCCACAAGCGCGGGTGTTTTTGCCGCTTTGTGGCAAGACCAAAGACATCGGCTGGCTGTTGTCGCAAGGCATCCAAGTGGCGGGGGCCGAGTTAAGCCCGCTTGCCGTCGATCAGCTGTTTGCCGATCTGGGCGTGGTGCCTGCGATCACCCAGCAGGGCGAGTTGCGCCGCTATCAGGCCGATGGGCTGACGGTCTTTGTGGGCGATATCTTTGCGCTGACGCCGGATGTGCTGGGGCCGGTTGATACGGTCTATGACCGTGCGGCCTTGGTGGCGCTGCCCGCCGCGATGCGGCAGCGCTACGCAGCACATCTGACCGCGCTGACGCAAAGCGCGCCGCAGTTGCTGATCTGTTTTGCCTATGACCAAAGCCGCTTTTCCGGCCCGCCGTTTTCGGTTTCGGGTCAAGAGGTCGCAAGCCTTTATGGCGCGCGCTATGACATCCGCGCCTTGGCGGATCAACCTGCGAAGGGTGGGCTGCAAGCCCGCGCTGCCTCCGAGCAGGTCTGGCATCTGACGCCAAAGCCCTAAAGCCCTAAAGCCCTAAAGCTGCACCACCGGCCCAGCTGCGGCGGCGGCATCTTCGCCGTCATGGGTGACCAGCAGCACAGGTAATCCGCGGGCGCGGGCATGGTCAAAGACAAAGCTGCGGATCTCGGCGCGCAGACCTGCATCAAGCCGAGAGAAGGGCTCGTCCAGCAGCAGGGCTTGCGGTTCGGCCAGCAGGGTGCGCATCAGGGCCGCACGCGCGCGCTGCCCGCCCGAAAGCGTGGCGGGATCGCGGTTGTAAAACCCCGCAAGCCCCGCCGTCTGCAAGGCCGCCTCGACAGCGGCGCGCCGCGCTGCGCGCCCGCGCAGTGCGGCGGTCAAGCCAAAGGCCAGATTGTCGCCCACCGACAAATGGCCAAACATCACCGCGTCTTGAAACATCATGCCGATGCCGCGCGCCTCGGCGGGCAGGGTGGTCAGATCGCGCCCGCCCAGCCAAATGCGCCCGCTTTGCACAAAACCCTGCGCCAAATGCCCGGCAATCGCATCCAGCAGCGTCGATTTCCCCACCCCCGAAGGCCCCATCACCGTGACCACCGCGGCAGGTGCCACCGTCAGCGTCAGCGGCGCAAACAGCGCTGGCCCGCCGCGCGGGCTGATCGTCAGCGCCTCGATCTGCAAGGCCATCACATCCCCCCCCGCAAGGCCCGGCGGTTGCGATAAAGCACGCGCGGCACCGCCAGCGCCAGCCCATAAGCCGCAAAGGGCAGCGCCGCTTGCAGCACCGCATAGGTGCCAACCACCCGCCTGTCAGAGCCCGAAGCCAGCGTCACCGCCTCGGTCGCAAGCGTTGCAATCCGCCCCGCTCCCATGAACAGCGTCGGCAGATATTGCGCCACCGAAACCGCAAAGCCAATCGCTGCGGCCACCAAAATCGGCCCCAAAAGCGTGGGCAGCTTGACCGAAAACAGCCGCCGATTGGCCCCCGCCCCCAAGCTTGCTGCCGTGCGGATCAGCGCTGGATCCAGCCCGCGCCAAGGCTCTGACAGCGCAATCATCACATAGGGAAACACGAACAAAGCCTGCGCCCAGATCACCGCCGCCACACCGCCCGTCAGCCCCATGCGCAAAAACAATAGGTTCAGCCCATAGAGAAACCCGATCTGCGGCAGCAACAGCGGCAGATAGATCAGCGCGGTCGCCCAAGCAGCCCTTGGCGCGCGGCTGCGGTCTTCGGCCTCCAGCCAAGCCACCGCCAGCGTCAGGCAAAGCGCTGTCACCGCCAGCCCCAGCCCAAGCGTATACCCCGCCGCGCGGCCCCAACCGCCTTGCGGATTGGCCCAAAGCCGCAGGCTCCAGCTTTCGGGCAGCGGGTCAGGAAAGCTCCAGCGAAAGGCGAAAGACCACAGGATCAGCACCGCAAGGGCGGCAATCCCCAAGCCCAGCACGGCCACGCCAAGGCCAGAGGCCAGCCGCAGCACGCCCGCCTCTGCGCGCCCGCGCGCGCCCCGGCGCAGCCAGATCAGCCCCGCCCGCGCCACCCCCCGCTCGGCCAGTCCCCAGCCCAGCAAGACCGCCGCCACCAGTGCCGCACTTAGCACCGCCCCGGCCGAGGCCGGATAGACCATCGCCAGATCCGGGTCGCCAAACCAGCGCGTCACCGCCACCGCCAGCGTCGGCGGGTTCGAGGGGCCAAGGATAATCGCCATATCGACGCAAGACAGCGCATAGGCCTGCACCACCAAGACCGGCAGGCGGATCAGCGGCCAAAGCTGCGGCAAGATCAGCCGCAGCCAAACCGCAGCCGCGCGATACCCCAAAGACCGCCCCAGCGCCAAGCTTGTGGCAACCGGCACCTGCCGCGCCGCCGCCAGCATCACCAGCAGCAAAAACGGCAGCTCTTTCACCACCAGCCCCAGCAACAGCGCCAGCCCCGCCGCATCCTGCACCGTGGCCACAAGCGGCGGGTCCTGCCAGCCAAGCGCTGCCGCCAGCAGCCGCGAGATCCAGCCCGCAGGCGCAATCAAAAACCCAAAGCCAATCGCCACCGCCGCATGCGGCACCGCCAGCACGGGCGCCAGCGCCCGCGCGCCCCAGCCCGCGCGCCCGCTGGTTTGCAAAGCGACACAAAGCCCCAGCGCCAAGATCAACGCCAGCAGGGTCGATCCGACCCCGGTGATCAGGCTTAACCGCAGGCTGGTTGCCATGCCGGGCAGGGCAAAGAGCTGGCTCCAGGGCGCAAGCGACAGCCCGCCGCCCAAACCCTCATGCAGGCCAAAGGCCGTGCGCAGGGTCTGGCCCGCGCCCGCCACAATCGGCAAGACCACGGCCAAAACCACCACGATCAGCACCGAGCGGCGCAGCGCTTGGCCCTCTGGCCTCATTTGGTGTAACGCTTTGCCCAGTCTTCGGTCAGCCGGCTCATCCAGCTTGCGTGCGGTTCAAGCAGGGTCGGGCCCAGATCGGCCAAAGCGGGCAGGGCGGGCGCGCTGGGCAGGGCTGCAAAGGCCGCAAGCCCTGCCGCATCCAGCTTGGCGCTGTCCAGCACCGAAAAGCTTCCCAGCACCGAGATATCTTGCATATGCGCTTGGGTTGCAGGCTCTAGCAGAAAGTTCGCCACCACCTCGGCCCCTGCGGCATGGGCTGCGTTAAAGGGAATGGCGACAAAGCTGATATTGCCGATCGAGCCCGCCTTTGGCACCCAGACCCGCGCGGTTTCGGGCAAAGTGCCATCGGCAATCGCCGCCGCAGTGCTGGCCGGATCAAAAGACATCGCGATGTCGATCTCGCCGTCGTTCAGCATCTGGGCTTGCACCGATTCGTTTTCGGGAAAGGTTTCGCCTTGCCGCCACAGGTTCGGGCGCAGCGCGTCATACCAAGCCCAAAGCGGCGCGGTTTGCGCGGCAAAGGCGGCCTCGGTCACCGGCTGTTGCAGCGCTGCGGGATCAGGGGCAAGCTCGATCAGCGCTTGCTTTAAAAACGTCGCCCCCATGAAGTTCGACACCGCAGGATGCGTCAAGCGGCCCTTGTGGGCGGCGGCCCAAGCGACAAAACCCGCCATATCGTCGGGCATATCCTGCACCCGTTTGCTGTCATAGCTGAAGACAAACTTTGCCAAACGCCAAGGCGATTCCATGCCCTCGACCGGCACGGTGAAATCGACTGAAGCAGGCGCGTTTGGCCCCAGATCCAGATATTTAGCGTTCGGCAGATCGGCGACAAAGGGGCCATGCAGCAGGCCCTGTTGCTTCATCGCCAGAAAATTCGGCCCGTTGATCCAGATCATATCGACCGAGCCGCCACTGCTTTGCCCCGCCGCCTGTTCGGCCAACACGCGCGAGACCGCCTCGGCGGTGTCGGTCAGCTTGACCTGCTCGATCTTGACGCCGAAGCGCGCCTCGGTCTGGGTGCTGGCCCAAGCGATAAAGGCATTGGTGCGCGCATCGCCGCCCCAGGCGTTCCAATAAACCGTCTGCCCGCGCGCGGCCTCTAGGGTTTGCGGCCAATCGGCAAGCGCGGGGGTGGCAAGGCTCAGGCAAAGGGCGGTTAACGAGGCAAAACGCATCAAAGATCCTTTTCAGTTGTCATCGTGGTAAAGGCCTGCCAACCCATGCGCCAGCGCAACAAGGTGGTCAGCGCGCAGGCCAGCGCAAACAGCAGCGCCAGCAGCGGAAACCCTGCGGGGAACAGGCACATCAGCGCAAAAATCGCAATGGTTTCAGCGCCTTCGGTCAGCCCGCCCAGATAGGCGATGCCCTTGTTGGGATAGGCCTTTGTGGTTTCGCCGCGCTTGGCGGCAATGGCTGCAAAGGCCAGAAATGACGATCCGGTGCCGACAAAGCTTGCGATCAACAGCGCTGCATAAAGCGCGTTTTGCGCAGGATCGGCCAGCGCAAAGCCCAAGGGCAGCAGCGCGTAGAACAGAAAATCAAGGCAGATGTCCAGAAAGGCGCCGCGATCGGTCGGCCCAACCTGCCGCGCCACGGCGCCGTCCAAGCCATCGGCCAGACGGTTCAGCGCCAAGATCACCAGCGCGGTGTGATACTGGCCCAGCCAAAGCGCAGGCAAGATCAACAGCCCAAGGCAAAATCCTGCAATGCTGATCTCATCCGCGCCAATCCCGCGCGCCACCATCAGCCGCGCCGGAGCCGCCAAAAGCCTGCGTTGCAGCGGCAAAAGTTTTGCGTCAATCATTCACGGCGGCCCCAGATCCCCAGCTTTGCGGTTTTACGCCAATAGCAGAGGAGAGCGCCGCGCGCCAATCACGAACTGTTTGGCACGACCTGTTAGGCACGCCCCCCTGCGGGTGCCTAAGGGATCAAGACCGTGCGGATCAGCATCGCGACGGTGCCAATCACCACGATGCCCGCCAGATAAATCCCCACAAACCACAGCCAGCGCCGCATCAGTGATAGCCATCTTCAGGCCGAACCTTGCCGCGAAACACCCAATAGGAATAGGCGGTATAGGCCAGAATCATCGGGATCAGCACCAAGGCCCCCACCAGCAGAAAGGCCAGCGAAGACTCTGGCGCTGCGGCTTCGGCAATGGTCAGGCTTGGCGGCACGATATGGGGGTAAAAGCTGATACCAAGCCCGATATAAGACAGCGCAAATAGCCCCAAGGTGGCAACAAAAGGCCGCCCGTCATGGCCATCGCGCAAACCGCGCCACAGCACCCAAGCCACCGCCAGCACCAAAAGCGGCACGGTCAGCGAAAACACGATGGTCGGATAGCCAAACCAGCGCGCCATATACTCGGGCCGCACAAAGACGGTGGCAAGGCTGACCGCGCCGATCAGCGCCACAAAGCCCAAGGCCAGCGGCTTGGCGATGGCTTGGGCGCGGGCTTGCAACGCGCCTTCGGTCTTCATGTTCAGCCATGTCGCACCCAGCAGCGCATAGCCTGCCACCAGCGCCACCGCCGTCAGCACCGAAAACGGCGTCAGCCAATCCCATGTGCCACCGCCAAAGCTGCGGCCCTGCACGGTGATGCCCTGCACCAATCCCCCCAGCGCCAAGCCCTGCGCTATAGCTGCAAGGATAGACCCCAGCGCAAAGCCCCATTCCCAAAACCCCTGCATCCGCTTGGTGCGATGCACGAATTCAAAGGCGACGCCGCGAAAGATCAACCCCAGCAGCATGACGATAATCAGCGGATAAAGCGCTGGCATCACAATGGCATAGGCCAGCGGAAACACCGCAAACAGCCCGCCACCGCCCAAAACCAGCCAAGTCTCATTGCCATCCCACACCGGGGCAATCGTGTTCATCGCCAGATGCTTTTCGCCGCGATCCTTCAAGAAAGGCGACAAGATACCGATGCCCAGATCAAAGCCATCCAGACAGACATAGGCCAGCACCGCAAAGGCAATCAGCGCCGCCCAGATTGAGGCAAGATCAAAGATCATTTCGCGTCTCCCTTAGGGGGCATGCCTGCAAGCTGGGTGATGCCTGCGCTGCGGGTCGGGCCGATCTTTTCCAGTGAAATCTGATCCTTGGGCCGTTTCGACATCAATCGCAGAACGTAAAAGGTGCCCGACCCAAAGACAAAGAAATACACCAGAATAAAGGCCACAAGCGAGGTGCCAACGCTTTGCGCACTTAGCGTCGAGGCGCTGTCCGCGGTGCGCAGCAGCCCGTAGACGGTAAAGGGTTGGCGGCCAACTTCGGTGGTGATCCAACCGCAAAGCACCGCCAAAAACCCCGATGGTCCCATCACAAAGGCGGCGCGGTGCAGCCATTTTGCCTGATAAAGCCGCCCCTTCCAGCGCGCAACTGCCGACCAAAGCCCAATGCCCAGCATGGCAAAGCCAGCCGCCACCATGATGCGGAAGGTCCAGAAGATCAGCGCCGATTTCGGGCGATCCTCGGGCGGGAAGGCATCAAGCCCCTGCATCGGCGTATCAAGATCATGCGTCAGGATCAGACTGCCCAGCAAGGGAATCTCGAGCGCGTAATGCACGGTCTCGTTCTTGTCATCGGGGATGCCAAACAGGATCAGCGGCACGCGGCCTTCGGGATAGCTTTCAAAATGCCCCTCCATCGCGGCGATTTTCGCGGGCTGATGTTCCAGCGTGTTCAAGCCATGCGCATCGCCTGCCACGATCTGAAGCGGGGTGACAATCAGCGCCATCCACATCGCCATGGAAAACATCACCCGTGCTGACGCACTTTCAGGGCTGCGCATCAAATGCCATGCCCCCACGGCGCCAACGACAAAAGCCGTGGTCAGATAGGCCGCCAGCACCATATGCACCAAGCGGTAGGGGAAAGACGGGTTAAAGATAATCGCCAGCCAATCGTCGGGGATAAACTGGCCCACCTCGTTGATCGCATAGCCCGCAGGGGTCTGCATCCAACTGTTGACGCTCAGAATCCAAAACGCCGAAAACAGCGTGCCCGCCGCCACAATCGTGGTCGCCGCCATATGCAGGCGCGGCCCAACCCGTTCGCGGCCAAACAGCATGATGCCCAAAAAGCCCGCCTCTAGGAAGAACGCCGACAGCACTTCATAGCCCATCAAAGGCCCAATCACCGGGCCGGCCTTGTCGGAAAACACCGCCCAATTGGTGCCAAACTGATAAGACATCACAATGCCCGACACCACACCCATGCCAAAGACCACCGCAAAGATGGTCTTCCAATAGTTGAAAAGCCGCAGATAGACCGGATCGCCGCGCCACAGCCACAACCCGTTCAGCACCATCAAAAAGCTGGCCAGCCCGATGCTGAAGGCTGGAAAAATGATATGGGCCGAAATTGTGAAGGCAAATTGTGCTCGGGCCAGATCAAGGGCAGAAAAGCCGAAATCCATAGCAGTCTCCTGTCGCGCAAAGCGCGCGCTGTATCTGCGAGATAGGCTATCGGGGGTGTCACCGCGATTTGGTAAAGTGTCGCAGATCTATCACGAAGCCGCGAGGTTACAAAACGGTAAGTTTTCCGCAAACCGCGCGACAGCGCTGGGCGCGAGGGTATTTGCACCGACCCGCCGCTGCGGGCCCTTGTTTCAGGAGCACTTCCATGTCCAAGCCTTTGTCCTTTCGCCTGCATGCCTCGTTGCGGGCTGCCTTGATGGCCAGCACGCTGGCTGCAACTTTGGCCTTGCCCTCTGCTGTGACCGCGCTGCACGCCGAAGTGCCGCTGTCGGGCTATGCCGATTTGGTGCAAAAAGTAACGCCTTCGGTGGTCTATATCGAAGTGACCGCCAAATCTGATGCCGCCGAGATCGCCAGCGCCCAGAACACCCCCGATCCGTTTCAAGAGTTTATGAAGCGCTTTGGCATGCCCGATCAGAACTTTGGCCAAAGCCCCGATCAAAACCAATCGCCAGACCAGCAGCCCAATGGCGGGGTGATGCATGGCTTGGGCTCGGGCTTTATCATCTCGGCTGATGGCGAGGTGATCACCAACAACCATGTGGTCAAAGGTGCAACCGCGATCAAAGTCACGCTGCAAGACGGCAAGAGCTATACCGCCCATGTCATCGGCACCGATCCGATGACCGATGTCGCGCTGATCAAACTGGAAGGGGCTGCAAATCTGCCCGCAGCCAAGCTTGGCAACGCCGATCCCTTGCGGGTGGGCGATGCCGTGGTGGCGATCGGCAACCCCTTTGGCTTGGGCAGCACGGTGACTTCGGGCATCGTCTCGGCGCTGGGGCGCGATATTCATGCAGGCCCCTATGACAACTTTATCCAGACCGATGCCGCGATCAACAAAGGCAACTCGGGCGGGCCCTTGTTTAACACCGCAGGCGATGTGGTGGGGATGAACACGGCGATCTACAGCCCCAGCGGCGGGTCGGTTGGCATTGGCTTTTCGGTGCCCGCCCAGACCATCGCCGATGTGGTGGCGCAGCTGCGCGATCACGGTCAGGTCAATCGCGGCTGGCTGGGGGTGATGATCCAGACCGTCACGCCTGATCTTGCCCAAGCGCTTGGGCTGGCGTCGCAAGGCGGCGCGATTGTGGCCTCGGTGCAGCCTGATGGGCCTGCCGCCAAGGCCGATCTGCAAAGCGGCGATGTGATCATCGCCGTTGACGGCACCGCGGTCGATAAGACCCACGCGCTGCCGGTTCTGGTGGCGGGGATTGCCAGCGGCAAAACTGCCCAGCTGTCGATCCTGCGCGATGGCAAGCCGCAAAGCGTCGCCGTGACCATCGGCACGCTTTCGGCTGACAAGCTGCAACTGGCCAGCGCCTCGGCAACCGATGGCACCGGCAATGCGATTGCGCCCTTGGGGCTGAGCGTGCAGCCGCTGACGCCAGATGTCGCACAAAGCCTTGGCCTGCCCGGCGATGTCACCGGGCTGGTGGTGGATAAGGTCGCGGCCAGTTCCGACAATGCCGACCGGCTGCAATCGGGCGATGTGATTGTCGAGGCGGCGGGTCAGCCGGTCGACAGCGCTGCGGCCCTGCGCCGTGCCATCGCGGGCGCGCCGCAGAAATCGGCAGTGCTGTTGCGGGTGCTGCGGGACGGAAAACCGCTGTTCATCGGGGCCGTTATCGCCACGATGTAACGCTTTGGGCCGCTGTGGCAGAGCAGCGGCCTGATATGGGGCGGTTCAGGGCAGGGGGGGCATCACGCCTTGCCTGCCCTTTGCATTTCAGCCCTTGGGTGCGGGGCGAAAATGCTGCACCAGCCAAACCACGGCCAGCCCCAGCCCTGCCACCACAAAGGGCAGCACGGTATAGACCAGCCGAAACAGCACCAAGCCCGCCAGCACATCCGACCGACCGACCGCGCCCAAGCCAAGGATGATCGTCGCCTCGAACACCCCCACACCTGCCGGGGTGTGGCTGATGATGCCCAAGGTCAGGGCTGCGATAAACACCACAAACAGCACCGCATAGCTTGTCGTCACCGTGGCAGGCATCAAGATATAAAGCGTGGCCGAGGCAAAGATCAGATCCGCCACCGCCACCGCCATCAGCGCCAAGGCAAGCTGCAAACTTGGCAGGTTATAGGTCTTGCCCGCCAGCCGAAACCCGCGCGCGCCGCGACCGATCCACAGCAAAAACCCGCCCAAAACCAGCAAAATCGCCAGACCCAAGCCCAGCTCTGCCCCGCCCGACAGCGGCAGAACCGCCGCAAGCCCTGCCGGATGCAGCACCATCAAAGCGCCCAAGATCAGCAGCGAGGCCATCCAAAACGCCGACCAAGACACCGCCAGAACCGCCAAAACCTGCGCAAAATCCAAGCCGCGTCGCCCGTAAATGCGGTAGCGCACGGCGGTGCCCGTCAGCCAAGACGCCCCCAGCAGATTGGAAATCGCATAGCCGCTTGCCCCCGTCAGCAAAGACACCCAGCTTGGCACGCGTTTGGGCGCCATGCTGTTGACCGACAACACATCATAAGCCCCCAGCGAGGCAAAGCTTAAGGTTGCCGCCAAAATCGCCCAAGCCAGCACCGAGCCCGGCACCGCTTGCAGATCGGCCTTGACCTCGGACCAGGTCACATGCCCGGCCATCACATAAAGCGCATAGATCCCAACCGCCGCCACCGCCAGCGATCCCAGCAGCCGCAGCCCGCGATGCGCCTGCATCCGCGCCAGCCAAGCCTGCCAGGGCTTTGGTTCATCGTTTTCCATTGTGTTCCTTAAGCAGATCAAGCTTGATCTGCTGCAATACCCTCAGCCTTTGCCAAAGTCCTTGGCCCACCCGCGCGCAAAGGCCCATGCTCTGAAGGGTCGGTTTCTTCACAGATACTCCGGTCTTCTTGGGCCCCACCGGCCGCCGCACGATCGCCTGCTTGTGCAAGCCTACCGCCGCGCAAGCTTTGCCCGAAGTTTACTTCGGCGTAAAGCAGGGCTGCAAAGCTGGATTTGCACGGGCTTTTGCGTCAAAATCAAAAAACGGCCAAGACCTGGCCAAATAGGACCAAAGATGAAAATCCTGCTGGCAGAAGACGATCCCAAGGTCGCAAGCTTTATCACCAATGGCCTGAGTGAAAACGGCCATTCGGTGGATCATGTCACCGATGGCCGCGAGGCGCTGACCTATTGCCTTTATAACAGCTGCGATCTGGCGATTTTGGACCGGATGATGCCGGGGATGGATGGGCTTTCGGTGGTGCGCGCGCTGCGGGCGGCGCGCAACCAAACCCCGGTGCTGTTTTTAACCGCGCTGGCCGATGTCAGCGACAGGGTCGAAGGTTTGGCTGCGGGGGCGGATGACTATCTTGTCAAACCGTTTCACTTTTCCGAACTGCTGGCGCGGGTGGTGGCATTGTCGCGGCGCCACAAAGACAGCACTGAAACTCCTGTGCTGACGGTTCACGATCTAAGCCTGGATCTTTTGGCACGCACCGCGCGCAGGCAGGGGCAAGTGATTGAACTGCAATCAAAAGAATTCGCGCTGCTTGAAGTTTTGATGCGCAATGCAGGCCGCGTGGTCACCCGCACGATGCTGCTGGAGCAGGTGTGGAATTTCAACTTTGAACCCAATACCACCGTGGTTGAAACCCATGTCAGCCGCCTGCGCGCCAAGATCGACAAGCCCTTTGATCTGCCGCTGATCCACACGGTGCGCTCGACAGGGTATTCGATGCATGGACCACGCTAGCGTTACCTCGGGCGCGGCGTTCAAGACCGCAGTGCGCGCCACGGCGATTTTGCTGCTGATTTTGACGCTGGCCTCGGTTGGCGCCTATTTCTATCTGCAACGCGAGATGTTGGCAGCCCTTGAAACCCAGATCGGCGGCGACCGTTTGGCCTTGGCGCAGATCTACCGCGAGGGCGGACCGCAGGCTTTGGTCGAGGTGATCAACGATCTGCGCCAACCTTTGGGCGAAAAACAGCGGGTGATCGGGCTGTTTGACAGCCAAGGCAACAATCTTGCCGGCAATATCAGCATTCCGCCCAATCTGGCGGGCTGGTCCACCAATCACATGACGGTCAGGGTCTTTACCTCGGCCGCAGATATCTCCGAGACCTCGAATTTCTACATCCACAAAGACCGGATTGGCAGCCTGACCTTGGTTGTGGGGCGCAGTTTGGAAGCGGTCGAAACCCAAGAGGCCCGGATGATCGCGGCCTTTGTCGGCTTGGGCGGCGTGATGTCGGCGGCCTTCTTGCTGCTGGGCTTTGCCGCCAGCCTGCAAACCCTGCGCAAGCTTGACAGCATGGCCACCACGCTGGACCGCGTCAGCCAAGGCGAGGTCGGCGCGCGGCTGCCGATCTCTGCCGCGCAAGACCAGATCGACCGCGTCAGCCAAGCGATCAACCTGCATCTGGACCGGCTTTCGGTGCTGATGCAGACCACCCGCGCCAGTGCTGCCGCCATCGCCCATGATCTGCGCACGCCCTTGTCGCGGGCGTTTTTGCTGATCGACAGCGCGCAAGCCTCGCTGGACGCGGGCGGCGATGCGCGTGATCTGATCGACGGCATCGAGGCCGAGTTGCGCCGGCTGAACAGCATCTTTGACGCCATCATGCGGATCTCGCGGCTGGAAACCGCGCAGGCGGATCTACGGCTGACGGCCGTGGCTGTGGCGCCTTTGCTGGCGGATCTGGCGGAAACCTTTGCGCCTTTGGCCGAAGAACGCGGCCAGAGCCTGACCTTGCTGGCCACACCTCAGGCCCTCAGCGTGCAGGGCGATGCGGCGATGTTGGCGCAATTGCTGGCAAATCTGATCCAAAACGCCATCAACCATTGCCCCGCAGGCACCGCGATTGTCTTGGGCGCCGCGCCGCGCGCCAAGGGCGTCGCACTTTGGGTCGCAGATAGCGGCCCCGGCATTCCGGCCGCCGAACGGGACAAGGTGTTCGAGCTGTTCTACCGGCTGGACCCCAACCGCACCGGCGGCGGCAATGGGCTGGGCATGGCGCTGGTCAAGGCCATCGCCACCCGCCTTGGCGCGCAGATTGTCTTGTCAGACGAAAACCCCGGTTTGCGCGTCGAGGTGATCTTTGCCTAAGGCAGGCTTGGCGGACCAAAGCGGGCGATCACCCGCTCTTTGATCTGATCGCGGGCTTGGCGGTAGGCCGAAAGCTTGGCCTCGCGGGTCTCGCCCAAGGCGGTGGGGTCGATGATCGGCCAATATTCCACCGCAAGATGATAGGTCTTGGTCAGATCCAGTGCGGCGTGCTGGCTGGCGGGCGACAGCGCGATGATCAGATCAAACTGGCCCAGATCTTCGCCATGCGTCTCCATTTCGGCAAAAGAGCGCGCGCGGTGGCGTGACAATTCCACGCCAATTTCTTCACAAACCGCGATAGAGAACCCGTCAATCTCCATATCATTCTTGCAGCCCGCGGATTGCACATAGGCGCGCTGGCCGTAGAACTTTTTCATCATCGCTTCGGCCATCGGCGAGCGTACGGCGTTGTGATCACAGCAAAACAGAACCGCTTGCGGAAAATCCATCATCAGCCCCAATGCATCACACAAATCAAGGTAAACAATCGCCGCGCCGTGTTGATATCCACCACGGCCTTGCCGTTCAGCCGGTCTTGCAGCACCGAGGCGCCCTCGTTGTGAATGCCGCGCCGCGCCATATCAATCGCCTCGATCTGGCTGGGGGGCAGGCGTTTGACCGCATCGAAATAGCTTTCGCAGATCTGAAAGTAATCCTTCACCACCTGCTTGAACGGCCCAAGCGACAGATGAAATTCGCCAACCTTATCGCCGGCTTCGGTGCTCAACTCAAACACCAAACGGCCTTCGCGGATCGACAGGCCCAAGCGGTAGGGGCCCGCCGGCGCAGCACGATCCTCGCGCGCGGGCAGGGTGAAGGAATTCTCCTCCAAAAGATCAAAGATCGCGACTTTGCGCTCTTGCTCGATCTCGGGCGTGGGGCGCACCAGCCCCTTTTCGTCGATCTCAATGGCGCAGATTCGGTTGGTCATCGGGCGGGTCCTGAACAGTCATGCCTTGCAAGCCTGAGCGGTTCGGCGGCCAAATTCAACCGCCATTCCACTTTGCCCGCGCAGGCGGTGCTTTTTCTCAATCGGCTGCGTTTAATTTATCCAGCCGCGCGCGCACCGAAAGCCCATGCGCTTGCAGGCTTTCCGAAATCGCCAGCCGCTCGGCCGCAGGGCCGATCTTGCGCAAAGCCTCGGGCGTCATCTTGGCAAGCGTGGTGCGTTTCAGAAAATCCAGCACATTCAGCCCCGAAGAGAACCGCGCCGACCGCGCCGTCGGCAGCACATGGTTCGGCCCGCCAACATAATCGCCAATCGCCTCGGGCGTCCAAGCGCCCAAGAAAATCGCACCGGCATGGGTGATCGCCTGCGACAAAGCCTCGGGGTCGGCGGTGCAAAGTTCCAAATGCTCGGGGGCGATGCGGTTTGACAGGGCAGCGGCCTCATCCAGATCGCGCACCACGATCACCATGCCATTGTCGCGCCAAGACGCGCCCGCCACCGCGCGGCGCTCCAGCGTTTCCAGCCGCTTTTCCACCGCCGCCACCACGGCGCGGGCAAAGCCTGCGTCCGGCGTGATCAAAATCGACTGCGCCGAGGCATCGTGTTCGGCTTGGCTTAACAGATCAAGGGCGATCCAATCGGGATCGTTATCGCCATCGGCAATCACCAAAATCTCGGAGGGGCCTGCGATCATATCAATGCCGACACGGCCAAACACCCGCCGCTTGGCCGCTGCCACATAGGCATTGCCGGGGCCGGTGATCTTATCGACCGCAGCAATCGTTTTTGTGCCATAGGCCAAGGCCGCCACCGCCTGCGCGCCGCCAATGCGGTAAACCTCATCAACGCCAGCAATGCGGGCGGCCAGCAAAACCAAAGGGTTGACCACGCCGTCTGGGGTGGGGCAGGTGATCGCAAGCCGCGCAACCCCGGCAACTTTGGCAGGGATCGCATTCATCAAAACCGAGGAAGGATAAGAGGCAATCCCCCCCGGCACATAAAGCCCCGCAGCCGAAACCGGCGTCCAGCGCCAGCCAAGGCTTGCGCCCGCCTCGTCTTGCCACATCGCATCTTCGGGCATCTGGCGCGCGTGATAGGCGCGAATGCGCTCTGCCGCCAGCATCAAGGCCGCGCGATCTTCCTCGCCGACTTTGGCGCATTCGGCCTCGATTTCGGCAGGCGAAAACGCCAGCGTTTCGGGCGTCAGCGTCAGGCGGTCAAATTTGGCGGTCAGCTCGATCACCGCCGCATCGCCACGCGCGCGCACATCGGCGATGATGGCGCTGACGGCTTGGTCGACATCCTCGGCCTCTTCGCGCTTCATCCCCAGTTGGGCTGTAAAGCGGGCCTCGAAATCGGCGTCGGTGGTGGACAGAAAACTCGGCATCGGCGTCTCCTTTTCTTGGGGCCGTGCTTAGACCTTGGGGCGGGGCGGTGCAAGAGAGCGGGGCGCGGCAATCAGCCGCCGAAATGCGAAAACCGATAGGGCGAGGTGCCGTATTTCTTGCGAAAGGATTTCGAGAAATGCGAGGTCGAGGCATAGCCGCAGGCCAGCGCCACTTCGCTGACCTTCATATCGGTTTCGGCCAGCAAAGACCGGCCATGCGCCAAGCGCAGATCGTTCATATAGCGCACCGGCGTGGTGTTCAGATGGCTGGAAAACAGCCGCTCGATCTGGCGCCGCGACAGGCCCAAGTGGGCGGCGCAAGCGTCCAGATCAAAGTCTTCCTCGATCCGCGCTTCCAGATAGGCGGCGGCCTGCAACAGCTTGTTATGGCGGGTGCCCAAGCGCGCGGCCAGCGAGGTGATCTGATGATCCGCCTCGTCGCGCCGCCGCGTCAGCAGGCACATGTTCATCACCTCTTGCCCCAGCTTGGCGCCGCAGCGGTCGCTGATCAGCTTGAGCATCAGATCGGCCGCCGCAATGCCGCCTGCACAGCTGACCACACGGTCATCAATGCAAAACACCTGCCGCGCCGGGGTCAGCTCGGGGTGGTTTTCGACAAAGGCCGCGATATTGTCCCAATGCATGGTAAAGCGGTGCCCCTTCAGGATGCCCGCCTGCGCCAGCGCATAGGCTCCGGTGCAAAGCCCGCCCACCACGCGCCCCCGCCGCCACAGCGCGCGCAGCCAATCGCCCAATGCGACCGAGGCCTTGCCTTCGGGTTCGACGCCAGAACAGACCAGAACCAGACCTTCGGGCTTGGATTTGGCCCAAGCCCCCTCTGCCATCACCGGCACGCCGTTTGAACAGGCAACCGGCCCGCCATCGTCCGATAGCACCTGCCAGCGAAACAGCACCTTTTGCGTCAGCTGATTGGCCATCCGCAGCGGTTCAATCGCCGAGGAAAACGCCAGCATCGTAAACTTTGGCAGCAGAACAAAGCTGACGTCCAGCGGCTCGATGGGCCCCGCAAGTTTGACATGCGCGGACCCTTTGGCAACAAACCTGCTCTGCTCGTCCATCACGCCGCCGCCCCCCTGTTGCCGCCGAGTGTCTGCCCCGCTTGCGCCCAAAGTCTGGCGTCAGTCGCGGGTTCCGGCAAAGCGGCTTTGCCAATCGGCGCGCTCTTCATCGGTGATCTTGCGGAACAGGTTTTCAGGCACGCTAAAGCCCTGACCCGCAGGCAGCGCCCGCATCGCAGCCGAGATATCATCCGGCCAAGTCCAATCGTCCGACCCCATCGCCGCCATCATCGCAGCCGCCGCATCCGGGATGAAAGGGCGCGACAGGATCGCGTAAACCCGGATCAGGTTCAGCGCCAAACGGATCATCGCTTGCGCCTGTTCGGGGTCGGTCTTGACCACGGTCCAAGGCGCCGAGGATTGCAGATATTCGTTGCCAATTACCCAGATCGCGCGCAGCTCTGCGGCAGCTTTGCGCACCTCCATCGCCTCCATTAGGCCGGCATAGGTGGCAATGCGCGCGCCCAGATCGGCGATCAGAGCGGCCTCTTGCGGGCCAAAAGCCCCGCCCGCTGGCACCTCGGCACCGAATTTCGAGACACAGAATTTGGTGACGCGGCTGACCAGATTGCCCAAGACATCGGCCAGATCCTTGTTCACCGAAACTTGGAAATTCTCCCAAGTGAATTCGCTGTCCGCCGATTCCGGCGCATGGCTCAACAGCCACCAACGCCAGTAATCCGACGGCAGGATCGACAGCGCCTGATCCATGAACACGCCGCGGCCTTGGCTGGTGGAAAACTGGCCGCCGTCATAATTCAGATAGTTAAAGGACTTCAGGTAATCGACCAGCTTCCACGGCTGACCCGACCCGATGATGGTGGCGGGGAAAGACAGCGTGTGGAAGGGCACGTTATCCTTGCCCATGAATTGGTAATAGGTGACATCTTCGGCCCCCATATCGGTGCGCCACCAGCGCTGCCAAGCGGCGTCGTCCAGCCCATGCGCATCGGCCCATTCGGCAGTGCCCGCGATATATTCAATCGGCGCATCGAACCAAACGTAAAACACCTTGCCTTCCATCCCCGGCCAAGGCTGATCGCCCTTTTGCACCGGAATGCCCCAATGCAAATCGCGGGTGATGCCGCGATCTTGCAGGCCTTCGCCGTCATTCAGCCATTTCTTGGCGATCGAGGTGGTCAGGATCGGCCAGTCTTTTTTGCTGTCAATCCAAGCCTCTAGCTTGTCGCGCAGGCTGCGCTGGCGCAGATACAGATGCTTGGTCTCGCGCACCTCCAGATTGGTCGAACCCGAAATCGACGAGCGCGGGTTGATCAGATCGGTCGGATCCAGCTGCTTGGTGCATTCCTCGCATTGATCGCCGCGCGCCGAGGTATTGCCGCAGTTGGGGCAGGTGCCGGTGATATAGCGGTCGGGCAAAAACCGGTTGTCATCAATCGAGAACACCTGCTTTTCGACCACTTCCTCGATCAGCCCTGCGGCATCAAGTGCGGCTGCAAAGCCTTGGGTCAGCTTGTGATTGCGCTGGCTGGACGAGCGGCCAAAATGGTCAAACGACAGCCGAAAGCCGCGCGCAATCTCGGCCTGAACCTCGTGCATCTCGGCGCAATAGGCCTCGACGGGCTTGCCGGCTTTGGCAGCGGCCAGCTCGGCGGGGGTGCCGTGTTCGTCGGTGGCACAAATGAACATCACCTCGTGACCCCGCCCGCGCATGTAGCGCGCGAACAAATCTGCGGGCAATTGGCTGCCCACAAGATTGCCCAGATGCTTGATCCCGTTGATATAAGGGATAGCCGAGGTGATCAGAATTCGTGCCATGCGCGCAGCCTTTCGATGTCTTGGCCGCTCTTTACCCCAAGCGCGCGCCACTTGCCAGAGGATGTGCGCGCGCGCCCTTTGCCAAACCGCATTTGCAAAGCTGCCATTGCAGGGCTTTCCTTGGCCGCCCGCCCGTCCTAAGTTCCCCCAAAACAGGAGAGCACGATGCAGCAGATCGCTTTGGGAACCACCGGACTTCAGGTCTCGACCCTCTGCCTTGGCACCATGACTTGGGGCAGCCAGAACACCCAAGCCGAGGGCCACGCCCAGATGGATCGCGCGCTCGAGCGCGGCTGCACCTTTTGGGACACCGCCGAGATGTATCCGGTCAATCCGGTGCGGCTGGAAACTTTGGGGCTGACCGAAACCATCATCGGCAATTGGCTGGCAGCACGCGGCGGGCGCGAGCGCTTGGTGCTGGCCTCCAAGGTGCCGGGTGGCAAGGGCGTGGCGCGGGCTGGCGGGCCGATCACTGGGGCGGTGCTGCGCGCGGCGGTCGAGGCGTCGCTGGCGCGCCTGCAAACCGATTACATCGACATTTATCAGCTGCATTGGCCCAACCGCGCGGTCTATCACTTTCGCCGCAACTGGGGCTATAACCCCTCGGGGCAAAACCGGGCCGAGATCGAGGCCAATATGATCGAGGTGCTGCAGGTCGCCGCCGCTCTGATCGCCGAGGGCAAGATCCGCCACATCGCGCTGTCGAATGAAACCGCATGGGGGGCGGCAAAGTGGCTGGCACTGGCCCAGACGCATGGCCTGCCGCGCATGGCCACGGTGCAGAACGAATATTCGCTGCTGTGCCGGCATTTCGACACCGATTGGGCCGAGCTTTCGGCGCTGGAAGAGATGCCGCTGCTGGCGTTCTCGCCGCTGGCCACGGGGCTGCTGACCGGCAAATATGCGGGCGATGTGACCCCCGAAGGCTCGCGCCGCGCGCTGAACGCCGATCTTTCGGGGCGGGTGACGCCGCAGGTTTTCCCCGCCGTGGCCGCCTATATGGGCATCGCCGCGCGCCACGGGTTAGATGCGGCACAAATGGCCATCGCCTTTTGCCGCACACGGCCGTTCCCCTGCATTCCGATCATTGGCGCGACTTCGCTTGCGCAGCTTGATACAGCCCTTGGCGCGGCTGACCTGACGCTTTCGGCCGAGGTCTTGGCCGAGATTGACGCCGCCCACCGCGCGCATCCGATGCCGTTTTGACCATGAAACACGGGCTTTGCGCCTTGGTTTTGGCCTTTGTGCTGACCGGCTGCACGCTTGGCGCGGGGCTGGTTGCCAAAGCTCCCGTGGCCGAAAACCAGATCACCGGGGCCGCGATCACCACCACGACGCTTGCGCCGGTCGCAGCGCCCACGCCAGCTGAGGCACCGCTGCCGCCCGAGGCTTTGGCCTGTCAGAAATCCCGCGGCAGCTGGCTGCCTGCGGGCCGTGGCGGCGCAATGGTCTGCACCCATTTCACCGCCGACGCCGGAAAGTCCTGCCGCAAGGCCAGCGATTGCGAGGGATATTGCCTCGCGCGATCAAGCACTTGCGCCCCAATCACCCCGATGCTGGGCTGCACAGAGATTTTGCAAGCCGATGGCGCAAAGGTAACCCTATGTATCGACTGATTGCCCTATTGTTGCTGTTGTCGGCCTGTGGCGGCGCCCCAGAGCCCGCAGCGCTTGCCCCTTATCGCACGCTCAACGCGCCGATCTATTCCAACGCGGTGTTGGATCTGCCCAAGCTTGCGGGCACTTGGGCGCAGGTCGCAAGCTTTGGGGCTGCGGGGCGGTGCAAGCCCGGCGGGGCCGAGATCCGCCAGACCGCGCGCGGTTTGCAGGCGGCCTATCGTCTGTGCCAATCGGGACAAGAGCGGCGCGGCGCAGGCCCCTTGCAGCCCACAGGCCCGGGCCGCTTTGCCGCCGCAGGCCAAACCGCCGCCTGGTGGGTGCTTTGGGCCGATGCCGATTATCGCACGCTGGTGATCGGCACGCCGGACGGCAGCTTTGGCTTTATTCTGAACCGAGGCGGCTTTCCTGCCGACCGTCTGAAAGCCGCGCGCGAGATTTTGGCGTGGAACGGCTATGATCTGACCCAGCTGGTGGTCTACTGATCCATCTTGGCGCGCAGCGCGGTCAGATGGTCAATCACCCCGCGCACGCCAAAAGGCGCGGCGCGCACCAGCCAATCAAAGTGATGCACGATGGATTGCACCCGCTCGGGGTCGCGAAAGGCGATGTAATGCCGCCCCAGATACAGCGCTGCCAAATGCGGCCCAAAGATCGTCACGGGGCTGGAAAAAACGCTATGGGCATCAAACAGATAGATCCGCAGCGCGGGGTAAAGCGCATCCGTCAGCGCGATCAATCTGTCCATCTGCGCCCGCCGCGCCTCGATCGGCAGACCGCTCCAATAGCCGCTGCCTTGGGCAAAGGCGGTGATCTCATGCAGCGGCATCGCGATCTCGTAATCTGACCGCGCCGAGCGCATCCAATCCAGCTGCGCCTCAAAGGCCGCCACCGCCTGATCGGCACTGCGCCCCAGATGATCGGCATATTCCCAAGCCACCACCTCGGGCGTCTTCAGCATATCGGGCAGGGTCGCGGGCACATGGCGGATTTTATAGCCCGCAGCCTCGCGGTGCCAGCGGATCATTTCTGCGTCAAACAGCGCGCGCGGCGCTTCGGTCAGCCGGACCGAGGCCGCAAGCAGTTCGGCCACGGGTTCGGGGTGGTCGGTCAAGCCCAGCAGCCAATCGCAAGACACCCCCAAGCTTGCGGCGCAATCGGCGGCAAGCTGGGCATTGGGCAGCCGCACCCCCGCCGCCAAAAGCGCCGAAACGGTCGAGCGATCCGCCCGCGTCGCCCGCGCAAGCGCGGCTTGGCTGATGCCGCGCTGCGCCATCGCCTGCGCAAGCCGGCTGCGGAACAGGGTGGCGCGGTCGCGTTTGTCGATTAAATCCGGCATGTGGTGACTTTCTAAGCCAAAATTGACTTTACCTTGCGTATCTTCCGAGTTCCGGCACCACAAGGCAAGTGGTAAGCCTGTCTGAACATGTCTGATGGGGACCAAATTGAACCAAATTCGCAAAGTAGAGTGGCCAACGCTGGCGATGTTGGCAGGATGCTATGCGATTTGGGGCTTGGGCCTGGGGCTGTGGTCCAGCGCGCCTTTGCTGTCGCTGATCTTGGCGGGCCTTGGCGTGGCGCTGCACGGATCCTTGCAGCACGAGGTCATCCACGGCCACCCGTTCAAAGCCCAATGGCTGAACGAAGCGCTGGTGTTTCCGGCGCTGTCGATTTTCATCAGCTATCTGCGGTTCAAAGACACCCACTTGCAGCACCACTTTGACCCCGCGCTGACCGACCCCTATGACGACCCCGAATCCAACTATATGGACCCCACCGTCTGGGTGCGGCTGTCGCCTGTGATGCAGGGGCTGTGTCGGGTGAACAACACGCTTGCGGGCCGGATGGTGATTGGCCCCGTGCTGGGCACCATCAGCTTTTTGGCGCAAGACGCGCGTAAAATGTGGCACGGGGACCGGCGTTTGTGGCTGTCTTATGCGCTGCATCTTGGCGGCGTGGCGCTGGTGCTATTGGCGCTGGCTTGGGCCGCGATGCCGTTTTGGGCCTATCTGCTGGCGGTCTATCTGGGCACGGCGCTGTTGAAGATCCGCACCTATCTTGAACACCGCGCCCATGATCTGCCGCGCGGCCGCACCGCGATTGTCGAAGACCGTGGCCCGCTGTCTTATCTGTTTTTGAACAACAACTTCCATGTGGTGCATCACTGCATGCCGAATGTGCCCTGGTACGATCTGCCGCGGCTATATCAAGACCGCCAAGAGCAGTTTCGCCGCCGCAACGGCGCCTATGTTTACCGCAGCTATGCCCAGATTTTCCGCCAATACCTGTGGCGCGCCAAAGAACCCGTGCCGCATCCGATCTGGCCTGTCCGCAAGACCGAGACCGACTAAAGCCTGCGAAAGCAGGGCACATCGCCCGAATTGTCAAAGAACGGCACGCCGTCTTGCTTATGGCCCCCCAGCAGGGCGGTCACCTCGGACAGCACCACCTCGGTGATAAAGGGCAGATCCAGCGCGCGCGCCTCGCTCAGGCCGATCCAATGCAGATGCGACAGCTCGGTGCCTGCGGCCGAAAAGCCTTCGGCATCGCCGGTGATCCGGGTTGCTGGGGTCAGAAAAAACCGCGCATCAAAGCGGCGGCTGCGCCCGGGCGGGGTGATGGCGCGAAACACAAAGCGCAGATCGCCCGGCAGGGGGGAGGTGATCTGCAATCCGGTTTCCTCGTGCAATTCACGCAAGGCCGCGCGCGCCAGCGTGCCCGCATGGGGCGCGCCTTCGGGGCAGTGCAGCGCCAAACGCGCAGCGCAGTCTGGCGTCAGCCCAATCGGCGCTTCGCTGTGGTCTTCCGGATCGACCGCCCCGCCCGGAAACACATATTTCGACGGCATAAACGCCGCCGCATGGCCGCGCATCCCCATCAGGATTTGAAAGCCCTCGCCGTATTTGCGCCACAAAATCACCGTGGCGGCGGGGCGAATAGGCTCACTCACCGGCAAGCGCAGGGTCTTGATCGGGCGCGCCAAAACCATGCATGCGCTTGGCCCATTGCAGCCCGATCATCGCGCCCTTGATCCTTGGCAATAGATACAGCGACAGCGCCACGGTAAAGATCGAGAATCCGGTGATCATGGTGATCGGCTCGGGACGGTAATGTATAAAGACAAACATCAACAGCGGCGCCATCACATGGCCGACAATCAGAATTGTCAGATAGGCAGGTCCATCATCGGTGCGCTGCGGCGTCAGATCCTGACCGCAAACCGCACAGCCACTGCGCGCCTTCAAATAGCCCTTGAGCAAGGGGCCATTGCCGCAATTTGGGCAGCGCAGCGCCCAGCCACGGCGCAAAGCAGGGCCCAAGGGGCGTTCGGCATAGGCGTCATGGATGGGATGGGTCATAGCTCTACCTCTGGTTTGGCCCTTGCTTATAGCGTATCGCGCCCGCCTTGTTGAGGGGGGGTGCTGCTTTGTCGCAAGTTTTTGCAACGGAGCGCGACGGAAAGCCGGCGCTGGCGCGTTTGTCTGACATGAACGCCACGGCAGCACGGCCTTGGCGCAGAGCAGGAGATGACAATGTCACAGAATAAACTTACCGGTTCGGCTTTGATCGTGGCTGCCATGCTGATGGGGGCTGCGGCCTATGCCCAAGACAGCGGCATGGGCCCCGAGGGCATGGCGCGTGGTGCCGGCCCTATGTTCGACTTTGCCGCGATGGATGCCGACAAGGATGGTAAGGTCACCAAGGTCGAGATCGAGGCTTTTAAGGCCGCGCGCTTTGCCGAGGCTGACACCAACAAAGACGGCGGCCTCTCGCCCGAGGAAATGTCCGTCGCCCATGACACGATGATGGCCAAGCGCAAAGCCGACCGTGCAGCCGAGATGTTCAAACGGATGGACAAAGACGGCAACGGCCTGATCTCGCAAGAGGAAATGCCGGCACCGCCGCGGGCTGACAAGATGTTTGACCGTATGGATGCCGACAAAGACGGCGCAATCAGCCAAGCCGAATTCGATGCCGCCAAGCAAAAGATGCAAGAGCGGATGGACAAGCGCGGCCATCACCAAGGCGGGCATGGTAAAGACGGGCATGGTAAAGATGGGCATGGTCGCGACCACGGCGGCGCTGGCAACTAAGCCCAGCCGCCTGCGCCCCCCCCTCGCGTTTTGTCCCCGCGCGGGGGGGCGCTTTCGATAAATATTGCGAGATCGCCCAAGCGCGGTTAAGCCAAATGCAGGATGATAATGCCGCGCGACACCCTTGCAGAATTGGATGACGAGGCTTTGTTGGTGCTTTATGCCAACAAAGACCCCGATGCCGCCCGATTGCTGGCGCATCGGCTGATGCCGCGACTGGTGGGCTATGCTGGCCGTTTGCTGGCGGATCGCGCCGAGGCAGAGGATATCGCGCAAGAGACCATGCTGCGGCTGTGGAAACTTGCCCCCGATTGGCGCAGCGGCGAAGCAAAGGTCTCGACCTGGGCTTACCGGGTGGCGCAAAACCTGTGTACCGACCGTCTGCGCCTGCGGCAAAGGCGGGGGGCGGAGGCTTTGGACGCGGTGGCCGAACCGGCTTCTGACGCGGCCACCGTCGTCGCGGGTATGATCGAAGCGGACCGCATGGCGGCGCTGGATGCGGCTTTGGCAAGCCTGCCCGAGCGCCAGCGCAGCGCTGTTGTCTTGCGTCATATTGAGGGATTAACCAATCCCGAGATCGCAGAGATCTTGCAAATTGGGGTTGAAGCAGTGGAAAGTTTAACGGCTCGGGGCAAGCGCGCTCTGACGCTTGCTCTTGCGGGGCAGCGCGCCGAGTTGGGCTATGAGGAGGCCGAATGATGGATGATCTTGACGCCCTGTTTGCACAGGCCAAAGCAAAGCCAATGGCCCCTTCGGCTGCGGTGATGGCGCGGGTTTTGGCCGATGCCGCAGCGCATCAGCCGCAGGGGCAGGCTTGGCCCGCGGCTGATGCGCGCCCGAAACTGGGGCTTTTTGCGCAGTTCGCGGGGTTTTTCGGCGGGGCAGGGGCCTTGGCGGGGATGGCTTCTGCGGCGATGGCGGGTCTGTTCATCGGCTATGTGCAGCCCAGCAGCTTGGATCTGGTGACAGGCGCGGGGGCCGCCTCTGCCAGCTTGGAACAGGTCGAGCTTTTGCCCGATCTTAGCGCCTTTTTGACCGAGGAATAACATGACCGACGCACAAAGCCTTGCTGTGAAACCGGCCTCAAAAGCCCTGCGCATCGCACTTGCGATCTCGGTGGCGCTGAACCTTGCTGTGGCGGGCGTGATGGCGGGCGCCTATCTGAACCACGGCGGTCCCGCGGGGCGGGGGGGGGATGTGCGCGAGCTGGGCTTTGGTCCCTTTACCGAGGCACTGACCCGCGAAGAACGCGACCAGCTGCGCAAAGCTTTTCTTGCCAAACGGCCCGATTTTCGCCAAGCCCGCCGCGACATGCGGCAGGATCTGCAAAATCTGCTCACAGCTCTGCGCGCCGAGCCCTTTGATCCGGCGCAGCTGCAAGCGCTGCTTGATAAGCAATCGCAGCGCGTCAGTCAGCAGATGGCGGCAGGGCAAGACCTGATGCGCGCGCTTTTGCTTCAGATGACCCCCTCGCAGCGCCAAGGCTTTGCCGAGCGGTTGCAAAAGGGGTTGGAGCGCGGCCGCGACGCGCCCCGCCCCTAAGCGGCGTTCCGCCCGATCGTCACCTGATTGCGGCCATCGGATTTTGCCTGCAACAGCGCACGATCCGCGTGGTCAATGATCTGCGCCACCGTTGGGCGGGCCTGACCGGCAAGGCTTACGGCCAAGCCGATCGAGATCGTGACATGCAAAGCTTCGGCACCGCCCAAGCCAATCGGCGACTGCTCGACGCTTTCGCACAATCTGCGCCCAATCGCCTCGGCCTCTATCAGCGTGGTGGCGGGCAGCACGATCAGAAACTCTTCGCCGCCAATGCGCGCCACCACATCGCCCAGCCGCAGGTTTACCGTAAGCCGGTTAGCCACCTCGACCAAAACCGCATCGCCGGCCGCATGGCCGAAGCGGTCGTTGACGGATTTGAAGCGATCCAGATCCGCCACCATCACCGCAAAGTCTTGGCCCGTGCTGGTGGCATTGGCCGAAATCGCGGTCAGCTGTGCCAAGCCAAAGCGGCGGTTGTGTAGCCCTGTCAGCGGGTCGATCATCGCCAGCCGCAGCCCATCTTCCAAGGTGGCCCGCAGCCGATCAGCCTCGCGCTTGCGCGTGATCAGCCGCAACAGCCGCAGTGCCAGCTCTTGCGCGCAGACCGAGGCGCTGACCAGATCATTGGCCCCCAAATCAAAGGCCACCGCCGGCACAAAGGCGCTTTCAGGTGGCGTTAAAATGCAAATGCTGGCATGGCGGGTCGGGCTGCGGCTGCGCAGTTCCGACATCAGCCGCAAGCCGCTGCCCTTGCCCTCTAGGTCGGCGTCCAGCACAAAGACATCGGGCGCTGGCCCATCGCCCAATGCCTCTGCCGGCGTCATCACCCGCAACTGATCGGTCAGATGTGGCGCAAGCTTGGCTTGCAAGGCTGCGCCAAGCTCGGGCTGGACGCACAGCAGGCCAATCACCCCCGGATGGTGAAAGCCCTGCGCCGGTTCCGACAGGCCCAAAACCGCGAAATCATTCTGATGCGCCTCAAGTCCCGCCAGAAGATCGCGTGCGCGCATAAAGCTGCGGATGCGCGCCATCAGGGTTTGGTCATCAATCGGTTTGGCCAGCACATCATCTGCCCCCGCCTGAAACGCCGCGACCCGCGCCTTTTGGTCAAAGCATGTCGAGAACATCAGCACCGCCACTGTCTGCAACCCAGGCATGGCACGCAGGCGACGCAGCACCTCTAGCCCCGACATATCGGGCAGGCTCATATCCAGCAAAATAAGGTCGGGCTTATCATAGCGTACCAATTCCAGACAGCTGGCGCCATCGGCGACCAAGAGCGGCTGATAGCCTGCCGCCGCCATCTTGACCTTCATGACGATCCTATTCGTCGCGACGTCATCTACGATAAGAATTTTGCCGACCATGGCGATACAAACCTGTAATACAAACGTGCTTTGGTTTACTTTGCACCAGAACTAGTTAAGAAATCCTTTCGCGGATTGTCATCAATCCTTCGGTTTTCTTACCAAAACTGTGCATAACCTTGGGGAAAAAGCGATGATCGCGCAAGAACAGGCCGAAACCTTCGCTTTGCAGGCCTTTATCTGGGTGATCGGCGGCGAGCTTGCCGATGCCTTTCTTAACGCCACCGGAGCTTCGCAGGATCAGCTTGCCAAATTGGCGCAGCAGCCGGTGTTTTTGGGTGCGGTGCTGGATTTTCTGATGGAAGACGATGCGCGTGTCATTGGCTTTTGCGATTCCGTCCAGCGCCCCTATCTCTCGGTGATGGAGGCGCGGGCAGCTTTGCCGGGCGGGCAGTTGCCGCATTGGACTTAAATCTTCCGTCCCAACACTCTCACTTGCAAGAGGCCTTTATGACCCGCCCCCCGATCAAAGCCGTGATTTTCGACAAAGACGGCACGCTGTTTGATTTTCGCCAAAGCTGGGGGGCTTGGACCCGCGCGCTTTTGGCCGAGCTGGGCGGTGACAGCGCGCATCTGGCCGCCGTGCTGGGCTTTGACCCCAAAGCTTGCGATTTCGCGCCCGACAGCCCGGTGATCGCGCTGACCACCGCCGAGATCGCCGCGATTTTGCATCCGCATCTGACGGGTCTGACCCTGGCCGAGTTGATCGCGCGGATGGACCATCAGGCAACCCAAGCGCCGATGATCCCGGCGGTGGATCTGCCTGTGGTGCTGGGCGGGCTTGCGGCGCAGGGCCTGACCTTGGGTCTTGCCACCAATGACACCGAAGCCCCCGCGCGCCGGCATTTGACCGATGCGGGCGTGATCGATCTTTTCGCCTTTGTCTCGGGCAGCGATTCTGGCTGGGGCGGCAAGCCTGCGCCGGGGCAGCTTTTGGCTTTTGCCACCCAGCTTGGGCTTGAGCCTGCGCAAATCGCCATGGTCGGCGACAGCCTGCATGATCTGGAATCGGGCCGCCGCGCTGGCATGGCGCGGGTTGCGGTGCTGACCGGCATTGCCACCCACGGCGACCTTGCCCCCCATGCCGATGTTGTGCTGGCCGATATCGGCGGGCTGGCGGCTTGGATTGCGGCGCAAAGCCAAGCTTAAACCAGCCGAGGCGCAAAAACGACGCATTTTAGTCGGTAATATGGTGCGCGTCTGGCCATGCTTTCCGCCATCTTGGCCGCAACAGTGATCAACCCCTTGTTGATCCTTTGCAAGGAGCCCGCCATGAGCGATGACGCAAGCCGCAAACGCAGCCGTGCCGGTGGCCGCGCTGGCAACAAAAGCCGCGCAGGCTCTGCTGTTATCGACCAGATGCCTTGGCGGATTCCGGTCAATCCTGACCGCCCCGTTGAGCCTTTGGATGCCGAGGGCGTGCAGGCGATCCACCGCACCACCATGCGAATTTTGCGTGACATTGGTATCGAGTTTCTGAACCCCGAGGCGGTGGCCTACCTGAAGCAGGCAGGCTGCAAAGTCACCGGCACCAACGTCAAAATGGACGAAGATTTCGTGATGGAAATGGTGGCCCGCGCGCCATCGACCTTTACCATCACCCCGCGCAACCCAGAGCGTGAAGTGATCATGGGCGGCAATCACATGCTGTTCGTCAATGTCTCTAGCCCGCCAAACGCTTGGGATCTGGAACGCGGCAAGCGCACGGGCGACTTTGAAACCTTCAAAGAATTCATGAAGTTGACGCAGTATTTCAACTGCATCCACATCGCGGGCGGCTATCCGGTGGAACCGGTCGATATCCATGCCTCGATCCGGCATCTGGATTGTCTTTATGAAAAACTGACCCTGACCGATAAGGTCGTGCACGCCTATTCGCTGGGGGCCGAGCGGGTTGAAGATGTGATGGAGATGGTGCGCATCGCGGGCGGGCTTTCGGAAGCCGAATTCCAAGCCAAGCCGCGGATGTATACCAATATCAACTCGGTCTCGCCCTTGCAGCACGACTACCCGATGCTGGACGGCGCGATGCGGATGGCCAAGCGCGGCCAGCCGGTGGTGATCACGCCCTTTACCCTTGCCGGCGCAATGGCGCCTGTGACGATGTCGGGGGCGGTGGCGCTGTCTTTGGCCGAAGGTTTGGCGGGGCTTGCGCTGTTGCAATATATCGCACCGGGCTGTCCGGTGGCGCTGGGCACCTTTACCTCGAACGTCGATATGAAGTCGGGCGCGCCAGCTTTTGGCACGCCTGAATATATGCGCGCCACGCAAATGACCGGGCAATTGGTGCGGTTTTACGGCCTGCCGCTGCGCTCGTCGGGCACCTGTGCGGCCAATGTGCCGGATGGTCAGGCGATGTGGGAAACCTCGAACAGCCTTTGGGCGGCGGTGCAAAGCCAGACCAATATGGTCTATCACGCCGCAGGTTGGCTCGAGGGGGGGCTGATCGCCTCGCCCGAGAAATTCGTGATGGATTGCGAAGTTTTGCAGATGATCCAGCGCTATTTCGAATCCAGCATCACCGCCACCACCGAAGACGATCTTGCCTTTGACGCGATCAAAGCCGTTGGCCCAGGCGGGCATTATTTTGGCTGCCAGCACACCCAAGACCGCTATTCCACCGCCTTTTATGCGCCCATCGTCTCGGATTGGCGCAATTACGAGGCTTGGCAGCAGGGCGGCTCGACCTGGACACCTGAACGCGCGCATCAGATCTACAAACAGATCCTTGCCGAGTTTGAAGCCCCCGCGATGGACGGGGCTGCGCAAGAGGCTTTGCAGCAATTCGTTGCAAAACGGAAACAAGAAGGCGGCGCGCCGACAGATTTTTAACCGAAGGTTAACGGATATTGTCGATTTGTTAACGGATCCCGCGCTAATCTGGCGCGGAATCACCAATTGAGTTAACGAATGCACGGTCTTATCAATCGCTCGCTGCAATGTTTTTTGCGCGATACTTATGGGGTGACGGTCTGGGCGCAGATCGCTTCTGCGGCGGGGGTCGGGGTCGAGGGATTTGAGCCGCTGCTGACCTATGATGATAGCATCACCGAAACCTTGGTTGCCACGGCCGCCCTGCATTTGAACCGCCCGCGCGACACTGTGCTAGAGGATCTGGGCACCTATCTTGTCTCGCATGACAATCTGCAATCGCTGCGCCGCCTGCTGCGCTTTGGCGGCGTCAGCTTCGTCGATTTTCTGCACTCGATGGAGGATCTTCCCGAGCATGGTCGGCTGGGCCTGCCCGATCTGGATTTACCCGATTTCACCTTAATCGAGCAGGGGCAGGGCGCGTTTCGGCTTTATGTCACGCCGATGATTGCCGGCACGGGGCATGTGATGGTGGGGCTGTTGCGGGCGATGGCGGATGATTACGGCGCTTTGGTGCTGCTAGAGCATGGCGGTCAGGATCAGGGGCGCGAGGTGATCTCGGTGCATTTGCTGGACAAAAACCACGCCGATGGCCGCCGCTTTGATCTTGCTGCGGCAGAGCGTTAGACGATGCAGATTCTAGATGGCCTTGGCCTAAGCCCCGCAAGCCTGTCGCAGTTGATGCCTATGCATATTGGCCTGTGCCCTCAGGGGCGCATCCTCAGCCTTGGCCGCACCTTGGCGCATTTGCTGCAAGGCCAAGATCCGATTGGCAAAGCCTTTCTTGATGTCTTTAGCCTGCGCCGTCCGGCAGGCTTGCACAGTGCCAAAGATCTGCAAAATCTGCCCGGTCAGCGGCTGCAAATCTGCCTGCGTGACAGGGAAAAGACCGAACCGCTGCGGGGTCTTGCGGTGCCCACTGCCCAAGGCGGGCTGCTGATCAACCTGTCCTTTGGTATTCGCCTGATAGAGGCTGTGCGCCAACATGCGCTGACTGATGCCGATTTTGCCCCCACCGATCTGGCGATTGAAATGCTGTATCTGGTCGAGGTGAAAAATGCTGTCATGCAGGAATTGCGACGGCTGAACCTAAGCCTTCAGGGCGCAAAGGTTGCCGCCGAAGAGCAGGCGCTGACCGATACGCTGACAGGCCTGCGCAACCGCCGCGCGCTTGAGGCGCGGCTGCCCTCGCTTTTGGCACAGGGTGTCGATTTTGGTCTGATGCATATTGATCTGGATTTCTTCAAGCAGGTCAATGACACGCTTGGCCATGCGGCGGGCGATCATGTGCTACGCCATGTCGCGCAATCGCTGACGATCGAGACTCGCAGCTCGGATCTGGTGGCGCGGGTGGGGGGCGATGAATTTGTCGTGGTGCTGCCCGGGCTGAGTGGCAAAGAGCGGTTGGGTCAAATTGCGCAGCGCATCATTGATCGGGTGTCGCAGCCGGTGGAATTTGAGGGCAAGCTGTGCCGCGTCTCGGCCTCGATTGGGCTGACGCTCTCGACTGGCTATGGCGCGACCGAGGCCGATCGTATGATAGCCGATGCCGATGCAGCACTTTACGCCTCAAAACATGCAGGGCGGGCACAAGCGCGGTTTTTCTCGGCGCTGGGCTAATCGGCGATTTGATAGGGCAGCACGCCGCGGCTGTCGGGGTCCACCCGCAGCCCGCGTTCCAGCGGCGGCACCGCGCGCTGATGGCAATCGCGCCGCTCGCAAATCCGGCACGAAATCCCAATGGGCTCGAACCGCCCCTTCAGATCCAGCCCGTCCGAATAGACAAGGCTCGCGGCATGCGTCACCTCGCAGCCCAGCCCGATGGCATAGCGCCGCACCGGGGCCAAAAACGCCCCCCCCGGTTTCGAGACATCGCGCGCGAGGCACAAATACCGCACCCCATCCGGCGTTTCGGCCAATTGCCGCAGGAAATGCCCCGGCGTCTCGAAGGCGCGATGCACATTCCACAGCGGGCAAGCGCCGCCAAAGCGCGCAAATTGCAGCCGCGTGGCCGAATGCCGCTTGGTGATCGTGCCGGCCTGATCGACGCGCACAAAGAAAAACGGCACCCCCTTGGCGCCGGGCCGTTGCAGGGTTGAAAGCCGCTGCGCCACCTGCTCGATGCTGGCGCCAAACAGATCGGCCAGCCGTTCCAGATCGTGCCGCGTCGCTTGCGCGGCCTCAAGAAAGGCGCGGTAGGGCATCAGCGCCGCGCCTGCAAAATAATTCGCCATGCCGATCTTGGCGATGTCGCGGGCCTCGGGGGTTTGAAAGCGCGCCAGATCCAGCGTCGCCTCGATCAGCTCGTTTTGGGTCAGCAGGGCAACCTGATAGAGCAGCTGAAACGCCTTGGTGGCGGCCGCCGCGGTCGACGAAATCTCAAGCCGCCGCGCCACCGGATCAAAGCGCCGCAGCGGCCCAATGTTGGAAAAATGCACAGAGATGCCACGGCGTTCAAGGGCCTCGATTGCACCAGTTATGGCGTCTTTTCCGTCAGCTGCACCAGAAAGTACATGTTCTGCTGCCCGATCGACCGCATCGACGTAATTGTCGCAATAGTGAAAGAAGTCGCGCACTTCCTCCCAAGGGCTGGCGCGCAGGGCCGCGTCATCGCGCCCCAATGCCTCGTCCAAAGAGGCCAAGCGTTCGTGGTTTTGCCGGTAGGCCCGATGCAGATCCAAAAACGCCCGCGCCAAGGCTGGCGCATTCGAGGCCGCAAGCCGCAGATCGGCCAAGGGCGGGGCGGCCTTGGCAAAGACCGGATCGGCCAGCGCCTCGCGCATGTCTGACACCAGCCGCTCGCCTTCGCCGGCGTTCAGCTCGGTGACATCCAGCCCGAATTCTTGCGCCAAGGCCAGAACCACCGTCGCCGAAACCGGGCGGTGGTTGTTCTCCATTTGGTTCAGATAGGGCAGCGAGACGCCCAGCTTATCGGCGAAAATGCGCTGGGTCAGCGCCAATCTGCCGCGCAACTCGCGCAGCTTTGCCCCTGCATATAGCTTTTGAACTGCCATGACGCCCCCCTTTGCAAAGCCAGCATCAGGCTTTGCAAAGCTGCCGTCAAGCCGCCAGACCCAAGGCCCGCGCGCGCCGGATGACCGCCAGAATGCACAAGACCGATGCTATCGAGCAGGCCAGCATCAAGACCACCAGCGGCATCTCTGTCGCACCCGGTGGCAGCAAAGCTCCGGCAAGGGCTGCAAGCCCCGCGCCTCCGCCGATCATCAGCGCGCCGCCCAGACCCGAGGCGGTGCCCGCAAACTCTGGCCGCACCGACAAGATCCCGGCATTGGCCGAGGGCAGGGCGATGCCATTGCCAAGACCCATCGTCACTTGCAGCCCGAAAAACACCATGGCCCCCGAAAGCCCCAGCGCCGTCACGGCAAACAGCATCAGCATGCCCGCCGTCGTCACCATGGTGCCGATCAACACCATCCGGTTCAGCCCGACGCGCCGTGAAAACCGCCCCGCCAGAAAATTGCCGATTGTGTAACCCAAGGCCGTAATTGCAAACAGCAGCCCGACCTGCGCCGAGCCCAAGCCAAAGACCACATTGCCGACATAGGGCGCGCCGCCCAAAAAGGCGTAAAAACAGCCCGAAGAAAACGCCGCAGCGCCGCTATAGCCCAAAAAGCGCTGCGAGCGCAGCAGCTCGGGATAGCTGCGCATCTGGGCGGCAAAGCTGATCTTTTTGATCACGGCCGTCTCGCCCAGATCGGCCCAACACAGCGCAAACACCACCACGCCAAGCGCCAAAAGCAGGGCAAAGTTGGCATGCCAGCCAAAGGCCGCATCCAGATAACCGCCAATCACCGGCCCGATCATTGGCACTAGGCTCATCCCCATGGTGACATAGCCGATCATCGAGGCCGCCTCGTCATCCGACACCATATCGCGCACCACGGCCCGGCTTAGCACCATGCCCGCAGCCACCACTGCTTGGGCCATGCGAAACACCAAAAATACTTGCGCCGAGGTCGCCAAAAGCGTGCCGACAGTGGCCACCAAAAATAGCGCCAGCGACACCAGCACCACAATGCGGCGACCGTAGCGGTCCGATATTGGCCCGATCATGATCTGCAAAACCGCCGAAAGCGCCAGATACAGAGCGACCGACAGCTGCATCAGCGCATAGGGCGCGTCAAAATAGGCAGCCATTCCGGGCAGCGATGGCAAGAAAATATTCATCGTCAGTGCCGAAATCCCTGCAAGCAGGATCAGCGTGACAATATGTGGCGGGCTGCGGCGGTTCAGGAATATCGGTTTTTGCATCGCTCTCAGCTAGGGCTATGGCATGGTCTTGTCCATCACCCGCGCGCTGTGCAGCCAGAAAAACCGCAGGGCAGCGGTGAAGTTTGCAGCTTTGCAATTAGCAAATTTAATCGGCAGGCATATTTGCATATTTTCGATCTTCCGCTTCCCGCGCAGGCAATCTGAGGCTATTCTAGCGCAGATCACGGGGGGACACAGCCATGACCGACATTTTGCAGCAGCTTGAATCGCGTCGCGAGACCGCTCGCATGGGCGGCGGCCAGCGCCGGATTGACGCGCAGCACGCCAAGGGCAAGCTGACCGCGCGCGAGCGGATTGATCTTTTGCTCGACGAAGGCTCGTTTGAAGAATTCGACATGTTCGTGGCCCACCGCTGCACCGATTTCGGCATGGAGGCCGAGCGCCCCGCAGGCGACGGCGTGGTCACCGGCTGGGGCACGGTGAACGGCCGCATGGTCTATGTGTTTAGCCAGGATTTCACCGTCTTTGGCGGCTCGCTTTCCGAAACCCATGCGCAAAAGATCTGCAAAATCATGGATATGGCGATGCAAAATGGCGCGCCTGTGATCGGGATGAACGATTCCGGCGGCGCGCGCATCCAAGAGGGCGTTGCCTCGCTTGCAGGCTATGCCGAGGTGTTTCAGCGCAATGTGCTGGCCTCGGGCGTGGTGCCGCAGATCAGCCTGATCATGGGGCCTTGCGCAGGGGGGGCGGTCTATTCGCCCGCGATGACCGACTTTATCTTCATGGTCAAAGACAGCTCTTACATGTTCGTCACCGGCCCCGATGTGGTGAAAACCGTGACAAACGAGGTGGTCACCGCCGAAGAGCTGGGCGGTGCCTCGACCCATACCCGCAAATCCTCGGTCGCCGATGGCGCCTTTGAAAACGATGTCGAAGCCTTGGCCGAAGCCCGCCGCCTGATTGACTTTTTGCCGCTGAACAACCGCGAAAAGGCTCCGGTGCGCCCGTTCTTTGACGATCCGCAGCGGCTTGAGGCCAGTCTTGATACGCTGATCCCCGACAATCCAAACCAGCCCTATGATATGAAAGAGCTGATCCACAAGATCGCCGATGAGGCCGATTTCTTTGAAATTCAACGCGATTTTGCCGCCAATATCATCACAGGCTTTATCCGCATCGAAGGCCAATCGGTCGGCGTGGTTGCCAATCAGCCGATGGTTCTGGCTGGCTGCCTTGACATCGACAGTTCGCGCAAGGCGGCGCGGTTTGTCCGCTTTTGCGATGCCTTTGAAATTCCGATCCTGACTTTGGTCGATGTGCCCGGCTTTTTGCCCGGCGTGGCGCAAGAATTGGGCGGCGTGATCAAGCATGGCGCAAAGCTGCTGTTTGCTTATGGCGAGGCGACGGTGCCCAAGGTGACCGTCATCACCCGCAAGGCTTACGGCGGCGCTTATGACGTTATGTCTTCCAAACATCTGCGCGGCGATTTCAACTATGCTTGGCCCACCGCTGAGATTGCAGTGATGGGCGCCAAGGGCGCCACCGAGATCATCCATCGCGGCAAATCAGCTGAGGAAATTGCACGGCTGACCAAAGAATATGAAAGCCGTTTCGCCAATCCTTTTGTGGCCGCCGAAAAGGGCTTTATCGACGAAGTCATCCGTCCGCACTCGACCCGCCGCCGCGTCGCCCGCGCTTTTGCCTCGCTGCGTGGGAAGAAGCTGGCGAACCCGTGGAAAAAACACGATAACATCCCGCTATAGCCCTTTGTCTTGCGGAGATCCCATCATGGCTGACGTTGATCTGGCCTGCCCAACCCTAATCCGTGCCCCCCGCTGCTGTGCTGCTGTGCAGTGCAAGGGGGGCGCATGACCACGCCCGAGACCTTCGAGATTGCTGTGCCCTCGGGCCAGGTGATCCGCTTTTTGGATGTCGTAACCGACGCCCCCGGACCTGATGGGCCGACGGTGCGCTATCGGTTTTTGGCGCCTGCCATTGCGCGGTTGGGCGGCAGCGTCGATTTCGACACCGCCGCGGCCGATATGCTGCATCTGTGCCAAAGCTATGTGCTGCCGCTGCTGGACCAAAGCCTGCCGCCCAGCCAGATCGTGATCTCGCTTTCGGATCGGCCGGTGCCCTTTGGCGAGGCCGCCCCCGATGCGACGCAGTTTTTTGAGGCCTATCGGCTTGAAGATGGCCGCTGCATATGGGAGGCATTTTGATGCAGCCCCTAAATCTAGCGCAAACCCGCCCCGCCTCCGCCTTGGCTGATGTAGCCTTGCCACAGACCTATCCCTTTGGTGAAATATCCTATCATTTTGGACATTTGTCGGCTAAACTTTATCTTGGCCGAACCCAAGCGGCCTTTACCTCGCAGAAGGGGGCGGCACAAAGCACGCCTCCGCAAAATAAATGGAGTAGAGGATGTCGAGCACGAAAATCGCAGTTCTTGCCCTTTGCATGGTCGGCTTCGTTGCTGCATGCGCTAAAAAGGCAGAAGAAGTTGTCTATGTTGACGAGCCTTCGGTTAGCGCCGAACCCGTCTATACCGGCAAATACAAGTAATCTGATCGGGCGGGCGCTTTTGGCCCTTGCGGCCACGCCCGCCCTTTTTCTATCCGCACCCCTGATCCCATTTGCAAAGGAGGGATCAGCATGCTGAAGCATCGCGGATTTCCCGGCCGTCTTACCGGCACCGATTTTCAATTTGTCATCCGTCGCGCCAATCTGAAAAAGGGCGGCGCCACCAAAATCATCGCGCGCGAACGGTTCAAAGACCGCAAGAACGTCGATCGCGCCGCCGATACCGCGTTTTTGGCAGCGCTTTGGGCGCATTTTGGCGAAGAGCCTTTCGAGCGCGGCAATCTGGATGCAGGCCGTCTGTCTTGGCTGTTTGGCCGCGAAGTGGTGGCGGCCGAAGACCCCTTTGATCCGGCCTCATATGACGCGCTGTTGCGGGTCAATGTCAAAGTCGCCCAAGTCACCTTCCCGAAAATCTTTGCCGCTGGCGCCGAGATGGAAGATTTTGACGATTGGGACGATGCCTTTGAAGACGAGGATCAAGACTAGGCATGAATCCGCGCAAGGCTTTGGCATTTAGGCAGGAATTCGCAGGCCGCTTTGCGGTGGGCGTGTTTGGCTTTGCCAAGGCCGAGCCGCTGCGCGATGATAAAAGCGTGCTGTCTGACGCCTCAAATCCCGTTGCCGGCATGTTTGACTGTTACCCTAACCCTTCCCTTCGGTCTGGCCCTTTTGGGGTCAGGCCATTTTTTTCGCAAAGCCTGTGGCAAAGCTTTGCCGGTCGCGCGGGGGCGCGCAAATTTCAGTTTAAATTCGTCGAAATTGCTGTAGAATTACGGGCAATAACAACAAACACACGAGGCCTTTCGACATGTTTAAAACCTTTGCAATTCTTAGCCTTTCCGCTCTGGCGCTTTCGGGCTGCGTGCAGCCAAATGGCACTGCGTCCTGTGCTGGCGTTGGCGCAATCTCGGGCGTGGCGCTGGGCGCGCTTACCGATAACAACTTGGCCCAATCGGCTTTGGCTGGCGGTGCCGCGGGTCTGTTTGCGGGCAACGCGGGCGTTTGCGGCTGATTTAGCAGCCGCCACCGATACACCATCTTTAAAGGCCAGCTGCGGGTTCTCCGCGGCTGGCCTTTTGCATTTTCATGCCCGCGCCACTGGTCCGTCGCGGGCATTCAGGGGAGAGAGCTATGTTTAAGAAGATCCTGATCGCAAATCGCGGCGAAATCGCCTGCCGTGTGATCAAATCGGCGCAAAAGATGGGCATCAAAACGGTGGCCGTTTATTCCGACGCCGACCGCAACGCGCTGCATGTCAAAATGGCGGATGAGGCGATCTACATCGGCGCATCGCCCGCCGCACAATCCTATATCGTGATCGACAAGATCATGGCGGCGATCAAGGCCTCTGGCGCCGAAGCCGTGCATCCGGGCTATGGGTTCTTGTCGGAAAACATGAACTTTGCCGCGGCGCTTGAAGCCGCAGGCGTGGTCTTTATCGGCCCGCCTTCGCCCGCGATTGAAGCGATGGGCGATAAGATCACCTCGAAAAAACTGGCGCAAGAGGCCGGCGTTTCCACCGTGCCCGGCCATATGGGCTTGATTGACGACGCCGAACATGCGGTCACAATCGCGGGGCAAATCGGCTATCCGGTGATGATCAAGGCCAGCGCAGGCGGCGGCGGCAAGGGCATGCGGATTGCGTGGAATGACGCCGAGGCCCGCGAAGGCTTTCAATCGTCCAAAAACGAGGCCGCGGCAAGTTTTGGCGACGACCGCATCTTTATCGAGAAATTCGTCACCCAGCCGCGCCACATCGAAATTCAGGTACTGGGCGATAAACACGGCAATATCGTCTATCTGCACGAGCGCGAATGCTCGATCCAGCGCCGCAATCAAAAGGTGATCGAAGAGGCGCCCTCGCCCTTCCTTGACGAGGCCACCCGCCGCGCGATGGGCGAACAGGCCTGCGCGCTGGCCCGCGCGGTGGGCTATACCTCGGCGGGCACGGTGGAATTCATCGTTGATGGCAGCCGCAACTTCTATTTCCTTGAAATGAACACCCGCTTGCAGGTTGAACATCCGGTGACCGAACTGATCACCGGTGTCGATCTGGTCGAACAGATGATCCGCGTGGCCTACGGCGAGGCTTTGCCCTTCCGTCAGGAAGATCTGAAAATCAACGGCTGGGCGATGGAAAGCCGGCTTTATGCCGAAGACCCCTACCGCAACTTTCTGCCCTCGATTGGCCGTCTGACCCGCTATCGCCCGCCGGTCGAAGGCCCCACGCCCACAGGCGGCATCGTGCGCAATGACACCGGCGTCTTCGAGGGCGGCGAGATTTCGATGTTCTACGACCCGATGATTGCCAAGCTTTGCACCTGGGGCCCCACCCGCCAAGCCGCCATCGAAGAGATGCGGACAGCGCTTGATACCTTTGAAGTCGAAGGCATCGGCCACAACCTGCCGTTTGTGGGCGCTGTGATGGAGCATCCGCGCTTTGTCTCGGGCAATATCACCACCGCCTTTATCGCCGAGGAATATCCCGAAGGCTTCCAAGGCGCTGTGCTGGATCAGGCCACGCTGACCCGTGTGGCGGCGGCGGCGGCGGCGATGAACCGCGTTGCCGAAATCCGCCGCACCCGCATCTCGGGCACCATGGACAACCACGAGCGCCGGGTTGGCGATGACTGGGTGGTGACGCTGCAAAACCACGATTATGCGGTCAAGATCGAGGCCGATCATCAGGGCTCGACCGTGCGCTTTGCCGATGGCAGCAGCCACCGCGTCGCCTCGGATTGGACGCCGGGCCAAAGCCTTGCGCGGCTCAGGCTGGACGAAACCGACCTGGTGATGAAGGTCGGCAAAATCTCGGGCGGCTTCCGTCTGCGCCTGCGCGGCGCTGATCTGCGCGTGCATGTCCGCACCCCGCGTCAGGCCGAATTGGCCAAGCTTATGCTGGAAAAACTGCCGCCAGACACCTCGAAATTCCTGCTGTGCCCGATGCCCGGCCTGATCGCCAAAATCATGGTCGAGGTCGGCGACGAGGTGCAGGAAGGTCAGGCACTTGCCACCGTCGAGGCGATGAAGATGGAAAACATCCTGAAGGCCGAACGCAAAGGCACCGTCAAAGCCATCAAAGCCAGTGCCGGCGCCAGCCTGAAGGTCGACGAAGTGATTATGGAGTTTGAATGACCTACCGCCCCGCCGGATTGCGCTCCAGCACCTCGGCCAAGCGCGAGGGGAACTTGTCGATGCTGCGCGAGATTTCGCGCGCATCCCAAGGCAGCGGCTTGCGGATCGCCACAGAGCCGTCCTTGTCCATGATCACCAGCGAAAACCCGCGCGGATGCAGGGTTTTGCGCAGCTCGGACCCCGCTTGCGGGTCGGTGTCGGTGACCAAAAGCACATCGCGGGCCTGCAAATCCAGCAGATGCGGCTGCAAGATCTCCATCTGGCGCATGAAGGATGTCTCCAGCGGGCTGTCAGAGAAAACGACCACAAGCCGGTGGACATATAGCTCATCGGCCAAGACCACGCTCGACGCGGGCACGGCGCCATAGGGTTGCGGCAGCGTCTGGGCTGCCCCGACAAAAGCAAAACCGCCCGCAAGGGCAATGACGATTGATTTCAAAACGGTGTTCATGGCCCTGATATAGGACGCCACGACACCAAAACCAAGCGGGCCGCAAGGCACTTGGGTAAAAATGAGGGAATGCAGATGGATAAGATTGCAGCATGGGCGGCTTTGGCCTCCAAGGAAATGAAGGGCGGCAACCCTGACAGCCTGACGTGGAACACCCTTGAAGGCATCGCGGTGAAACCGCTTTACACCCAAGCCGACACCCAAGGCCTGCCGCAGATCGGCGAAATGCCCGGCTTTGCGCCCTTTACCCGTGGCGTCAAAGCCACGATGTATGCGGGCCGGCCCTGGACCATCCGCCAATACGCGGGCTTTTCGACCGCCGAGGCCAGCAACGCCTTTTACCGCAAGAATTTGGCGGCAGGCCAGCAGGGCGTCTCGGTTGCCTTCGATCTGGCCACCCACCGCGGCTATGACAGCGACCACCCGCGCGTCGAAGGCGATGTCGGCAAGGCGGGCGTGGCGATTGACAGCGTCGAGGATATGAAGATCCTGTTCGACGGCATCCCCTTGGACAAAGTCTCGGTCTCGATGACGATGAACGGTGCGGTGATCCCGATCCTCGCCAGCTTTATCGTCGCGGGCGAAGAACAAGGCGTTGATCGCGCAGCCCTTTCCGGCACCATCCAGAACGATATTCTGAAAGAATTCATGGTGCGCAACACCTATGTCTATCCGCCAGAACCTTCGATGCGCATCATCGCCGATATTATCGAATATACTTCGGCCGAGATGCCAAAGTTCAATTCGATCTCGATCTCGGGCTATCACATGCAAGAGGCCGGCGCGAACCTTGTGCAGGAATTGGCCTATACTCTGGCCGATGGCCGCGAATATGTCCGCGCCGCCATCGCGCGCGGCATGGATGTCGATGCCTTTGCCGGCCGTCTCAGCTTTTTCTTCGCCATCGGCATGAACTTCTTCATGGAGGCCGCAAAGCTGCGCGCCGCCCGCCTGCTTTGGCACCGCATCATGTCCGAGTTTCAGCCGCAAAAGCAGGGCAGCCTGATGCTGCGCACCCATTGCCAAACCTCGGGCGTGTCCTTGCAAGAGGCCGATCCCTATAACAACGTCATCCGCACCGCCTATGAGGCGATGTCGGCGGTGCTCGGTGGCACCCAAAGCCTGCACACCAATGCGCTGGACGAGGCGATGGGCCTGCCCACCGACTTCTCGGCCCGCATCGCGCGCAACACCCAGTTGATCTTGCAAGAAGAAACCGGCGTCACCCATGTGGTCGACCCGCTGGCCGGCAGCTACTACGTCGAAAGCCTGACCGACCAACTGGCCACCGAGGCCTGGAAGCTGATCGAAGAGGTCGAGGCGATGGGCGGCATGACCAAGGCCGTGGCCTCGGGCATGCCGAAACTGCGGATCGAGGAATCGGCCGCCAAACGCCAAGCCGCCATCGACCGCGGCACCGATGTCGTGGTCGGCGTCAACAAATACCGCTTGGCCAAAGAAGACCCGATCGACATCCTTGATATCGACAACCACGCCGTGCGCGAGGCCCAGATCGCAAGGCTCACCGCCACCCGCGCCGCCCGCGACGAGGCCGCAGCCCAAGCCGCCCTCGCCGCCCTGACCTTCGCGGCAGGCCACGACGGCAACCTGCTTGCCGCCGCCGTCACCGCCGCCCGCGCCCGCGCCACCGTCGGAGAAATCAGCATGGCGATGGAAACCGTCTTTGGCCGCCACCGCGCCGAGGTCAAAACCCTCGCCGGCGTCTATGGCGCGGCCTACGAAGGCGATGCAGGCTTTGCCGCCATCCAAGCCGATGTCGAAGCCTTCGCCACTGAAGAAGGCCGCCGTCCGCGCATGCTGGTGGTGAAAATGGGCCAAGACGGCCATGATCGCGGCGCCAAAGTCATCGCCACCGCCTTTGCCGATATCGGCTTTGACGTTGATGTCGGCCCGCTGTTCCAAACCCCGGCCGAAGCCGCGCAAGACGCCATCGACAATGACGTGCATGTCATCGGCATCTCCAGCCAGGCCGCTGGCCATAAAACCCTGGCCCCAAAACTGGTCGAGGCCCTGCAAGCCGCAGGCGCGGGCGAAATCTTGGTGATCTGTGGCGGCGTCATTCCGCAACAAGATTACCAATTTCTTTATGATGCGGGCGTCAAGGCGATCTTCGGCCCCGGCACCAATATCCCCTCGGCCGCAAAAGACATCCTCGACCTGATCCGCAAGGCCCGCAGGTCCTAAAACAGCAAAGGCGGGGTCACCCCCGCCTGCAGCCACCTTCATCTGTCGCTAAATATCCCACGGGGGCAGCAAGATTTGGCCGCAGGCCAAGGCTTGCGCGGGGGTGTGAAACCCCCGCCTTGGCTGGCCAAACAAACCGGCCTCAGTGGCCTGCGTAAATCTCGACGATCCGCGCCACTGCAGCCTCTGGCGTCATCTCCTCCGAGACACCACTGCGCCGCGAGGTCAGCTCGACCAAACCATTGGCAAGCCCGCGCGGCCCGACGGTGATGCGCCAAGGCAGACCGATCAGGTCCATGGTGGCAAATTTCGCCCCCGCCCGCTCGTCGCGGTCGTCATAAAGCGCCTCAAGCCCCTTGGCGGCCAGCGCCTTGTAAAGGCTCTCGCTCGCCGCATCCGTGGCCGCATCGCCCTGCTTCAGGTTGACAATCCCCACCGGAAACGGTGTGACGCCCTCGGGCCAGATGATGCCCTTATCGTCATGGCTGGCCTCGATGATCGCGCCCAAAAGCCGCGACACACCAATGCCGTGGCTGCCCATCTCGACCGGCACTTTGCTGCCATCGGCGGTGACAACACTCGCGCCCATGGCTTCCGAGTATTTGGTGCCAAAGTAAAAGATCTGCCCAACCTCGATGCCGCGCGCCACCTTGCGGCGCTCTTCGGGAATGGCCTCGAACAGGGCGGCGTCATGGGTCTCATCAGTGCGCGCATAAAGCGTGGTGAATTCTTTGCAAACCGCAGCCACTTCGGCGCGGTTGTCGTAATCGACAGCGCGATCGCCCAGCTTCAACTCGGTCACCGCACTGTCAAAGAACACCTCAGACTCGCCAGTGGCCGCCAGCACCAAAAACTCATGCGTGTCATCGCCGCCAATCGGCCCCGAATCCGCCCGCATCGGAATCGCCGTCAGCCCCATCCGCTCGTAGGTGCGCAGATAGCTGACCATATGCCGGTTATAGGCATGCAAAGCGCTGTCGCGGTCGACGTCAAAGTTATAGCCGTCCTTCATCAAGAACTCGCGCCCGCGCATCACCCCAAACCGAGGCCGCATCTCGTCGCGGAACTTCCACTGGATGTGATAAAGCGTCAGCGGCAGGTCTTTATAGCTGGTGACATGGGCGCGGAAGATGTCGGTGATCATCTCCTCATTGGTCGGCCCATAAAGCATCTCGCGGTCCTGGCGATCCTTGATCCGCAGCATTTCCTGGCCGTAATCGTCATAGCGCCCCGACTCGCGCCACAGATCGGCGGGCTGCAGGGTTGGCATCAACAAAGGAATGTGGCCTGCGCGGATTTGCTCTTCGTTCACAATGGCTTGGATGCGGTTCAACACCCGCAGCCCCAAGGGCAGCCAAGAATAAATCCCCGCCGCCTGCTGCTTGATCATCCCCGCCCGCAACATATAGCGGTGCGAGACGATCTGCGCCTCGGCAGGGTTTTCCTTCAGAACGGGCAGAAAGTAACGAGAAACGCGCATGATCGCCTCATGATTAGGGTTCAGCCGTTCCTAACGGGTTGCAGCACGCGGGGCAAGAACCCTGCGCAAGGCTTGCTCGCCAGCTTTTGCTCTGCCAAGCTTCTTAAAATTGTTTGGATTTATTATGTACAGCCCAGAAGTAACGATTATCGCCATTCCACCTCAAGATTTCTGGGGGGCAACCTTTATCTTGGGTCTGCTTCTCGCCACGGGCCTGATCTATCTGGCCGTGAGCCAACCGGGCAAACCCTACCGCGCCCCTGCTTGGGAAAGCCTCTCGCCGCTTGCCCTCGCGATAATCATCCCCCTTGCCATCCTCTGGGTCGCCCTTTTCCTGCTCGCCGTCTGGGCTGCTTTTTGGGCCACCTACCAACTGCTGCAACCTCATGCCGCCACCAGCAGCCCCCAAACCTCGGGCCTTGGCGCGCTCGGTCTTGGTACGCTTCTCGCGGGCCTCCTTGGCGCGCCTTTCGTGATTTGGGGCACTGTTCTGAAACACCGCACCGTCGGCTTTCAAAAAGAAGGCCACCTGACCGACCGCATCTCGAAAGCTGTCGAGCAGTTGGGGGCCGAAAAGACCGTCAAGCGCCATGGCAGCGAAGAGACCGTCCCCAATATCGAGGTCCGCATCGGCGGCATCCTGTCCTTGGAACGCATCGCCCAAGACAGCACCGCCTATGACTACGGCCGCGACCATGTGCGCTGCATGGAAATGCTATGTGCCTATATCCGCGAAAATGCCCCTGCTTCCTTGGCACCAGAACACCCAAATCCAGCAGATGGTCTTGATAAAAGTCTTGACGAAATTCGCGAAAGTGCAAGGAAAGTTCTGCTTTGGGCTAATGAGCTTCCAAGCCCGCGGGTTGACATTGCCATGGCGATCAAGGTGATCGGTAAACGCTCTTCCGCTCAGCTTGCGATAGAAAAGCGTGCCGGCTTTGAATTAAACCTGTCACGCACCTGTTTGCAGCGCGCGGATTTAGCCGGCTTCGAGTTTGCAAACGCAAACTTTGGACAGTCGCGACTTGAAGGAGCGTTTGCAAAGAACACGAATTTCAGAGGCGCAAATCTTAGACGTGTTCGCCTTTCGCGAGCATCTTGCGTAAATGCTAACTTCGATTTTGCAAAGTTAGAACAGACAGATTTCACCTACGCGATTTGCGATGGTGCAAGTTTTTCTGAATGTCAGTTTTCCTATACCGCCTTTATTGGTAGCCAGCTGAAAGGCGCAGATTTTAAGTTTTTGGGAAATCCTTCACCGAGGACAGTTGCTGTGAACCGTGCGTACTTTATCGATCCTTATCTTGAATCTGCAAAACTGTCGGGTGGAACACGAGAAAGCATCCTTTTTGCGTTTATGCGATCGCCCAGTCATCAGGGGTCCGCAACAAAATATCTCGCCTTGCGGGATATGGCTGCGCCAAAGCCCTTCTGCGAAGACGCGGCACTGGCAAAGTGTTTTGGCGATGCCAGTGTGACCTTGCCTGAAACGCTGTCATGGCCAAAGCACTGGCCGGCCTTTGCCCTCAGCGACGGTGCATTCGACACCGAATGGCGCAAATGGCAGGCCTCGCCCGATACCTACACCCCGCCCGATCCGCCAAAATAACCAGCTACAGCTGTCGTTACAGATAAACGACGCATCAGCGACGCGGGACCTACAGCGTCAAACCTCGCCTTTTCCCTCGCCCCTCTTGCAAGCGCGGGGCGCAGGGGCGATATGTGGGGGGGACCAAAGGGGTGAAATCATGGCGCTGCCGACGCGGGAACAGGCGAAATATTGGGGCGGCGCTTTGCTGCTGTTTTTCGTGATGTTGTGGTTCTTGGGCGGGGTGATGCTGCCCTTTATCATCGGCTCGGCGATTGCCTATTTTCTGGACCCTTTGGCCGATCGGCTCGAGCGGCTGGGGCTTAGCCGCGCGGCGGCGACCACGGTGATCACCTTGCTTGCCTTGATGGTTGTGGTGGTTGTGGTGCTGGCGCTGATCCCGACGCTGATCAAGCAGACCACGGCGCTGATCAACGCGGCACCCGAAATTGCGCAGCGTTTACAGATGTTTCTGGTCGAGCGCTTTCCGCAGCTGACCGATAGCACCTCGACGATACGGCAGTCTTTGGCCGAAATTGGTGCCGCGATCCAAGCCAAGGGGGCCAGTCTTGCGCAGGGGGTGATCTCGTCGGCGCTGAGCCTTCTGTCGGCGCTTTTGTATATTGTGGTGGTGCCGGTGGTGGCGTTTTACATGCTGCTGGATTGGGACCGGATGATCACGCAGATTGATCAGATGCTGCCGCGCGATCACGCGCCAACGGTGCGCCGTTTGGCTAATGAAATCAATGCGGTGCTGTCGGCCTTTGTGCGCGGTCAGATGACGGTTTGCCTGACGCTTGGCAGCTATTACGCGGTGGCGCTGATGGCGGCAGGGCTGCAATTTGGGCTTTTGGTGGGGGCGGTTGCGGGGGCGATCACCTTTATTCCATACGTCGGCGCGCTGGTGGGCGGGGTGCTGGCAATTGGCTTGGCGCTGTTCCAGTTCTGGGGCGATTGGCTGTCAATTGGGCTGGTTGCCGCGATCTTTGGCTTGGGGCAGTTTTTGGAAGGCAACGTGCTGACGCCGCGTCTGGTGGGCAAATCGGTGGGCCTGCATCCGGTGGTGCTGATGCTGGCGCTGGCGATCTTTGGGTCTTTGTTCGGCTTTGTCGGGCTGTTGGTGGCGGTGCCGGTCTCGGCGGCGATTGGGGTGCTGACCCGATTTGCGCTGGGGCATTACCAAACCAGTCTGCTTTACACCGGTCTTGCGGGCCGCAAGCCTGACGGCGAGGATCAGGCGTGAGCCAACAGCTTGCCTTTGATCTGCCGGTTCAGGTGGCCTTTCGCCGCGCCGATTTCTTTGCCTCAGCCGCCAATGCCGAGGCGCTGGCGGCGATCGACCATTGGGCGGGTTGGCCGGGCGGTAAGATGCTGCTGATTGGCCCCTCGGGCAGTGGCAAGACCCATCTGGCCCATGTCTGGGCCGAGGCTGCGGGCGCGCAGATTCTGACCGCAACCGATTTGGCGCAGGCCGATTTGCCCGATTTGGGCGCGCGCCCCGTGGTGGTCGAGGATGCCGAGCGCATCGGCGGCAACCGCGCCGCCGAGACCGCGTTTTTCCATCTGCACAACCTACTTGCGGGGCGCGGGCTTTTGGTGACTGCCAATGCGCCGCCGCGCGATTGGGAGCTTTGCCTGCCCGATCTGCAAAGCCGGTTGCAGGCGGCAAGCCTTGTGGCCTTGGCCTCTCCCGATGACGCGCTGCTGTCGGCGGTGCTGGTCAAGCTGTTCAACGACCGCCAGATTGCGGTGCCACCCAATCTGATCCCTTATCTTGTGGCGCGGATGGATCGCTCGATTGCGGCGGCGCGCGCGCTGGTGGCCGAGCTTGATGGTCTGGCGCTGGCGCTGCGCCGTCCGGTGACCCGCGCGCTTGCGACCTATCTTCTGGACAGCGCGGCATCTGAATGAAACTGTTGGTTTGTCATCGTTCTGTTACGCTCAAGGCCGAAGAACGCGGGCGCAACTGCCCTGAAAAGAATGCTCCATGACCCAATCAGATTTCCTCAAAGCACCATTTCCCGAAACCGTCGTGCTGTCCGAGGCCGAAATCAAAGGGCCGCATCGGTTTTTCAACCGCGAACTCAGCTGGCTGGCCTTTAACTGGCGGGTGCTGGATGAGGCCTCGAACCCTGCGGTACCGCTGCTGGAACGGTTGCGGTTTTTGTCGATCTCGGCCACCAATTTGGATGAATTCTACACCGTGCGCGTCGCCGGTCTTAGTGCCTTGGTGCGCGCCAAGAACGTCACCCCTTCCGAGGATGGTCGCACCCCTGCCGAACAGCTGAAGCTGATCAATGCCAATGCTCGCCGCTTGATGCACACCCAGCAAGCGGTGTTTAACAAGCTGAAAAAGCTGATGGAGGTCGAGGGCATTTCGCTGTGCACGCGCTCGAAACTCACGGGGCGGGATCTGAAGTTTCTGGAAGATCACTTTCTGAACAAGGTCTTCCCGGTGCTGTCGCCGCTTGCGATTGATCCCGCGCACCCGTTTCCTTTCATTCCCAACGCGGGCTTTAGCCTTGCGCTGTCGCTGGAACGCGAGACGGATCGGCGCACTTTGCAAGCGCTTTTACCGATTCCGCAGCAGATCGCGCGCTTTGTGCCGCTGCCGTCAAAAGAGGGCGAACAGCGGTTCTTGCCGCTGGAAGAGCTGCTGCTTTTGCATCTGGATATGCTGTTTCCGGGCTATACCGACCGTGGCCACTGCCTGTTTCGGGTGCTGCGCGACAGCGACCTAGAGGTCGAGGACGAGGCCGAAGATCTGGTGCGCGAGTTTGAAACCGCACTGAAACGCCGCCGCCGTGGCGAGGTGATCCGGCTGAAGCTGTCCTCGGGCGCGCCGCCGGAATTGCGCGCGTTGATCATGGAAGAATTGGGCGTCACCGCCGATGAGATGGTCGAGGTGCGCGGGCTTTTGGGGGTGTCGGACCTGAAAGAGCTGGTGCTTTCGTCGCATCCAGACCTGTTGTGGCCGCCCTTTACCCCACGGGTGCCCGAACGGGTGCAAGACCATGACGGCGATCTGTTTGCAGCGATCAAGCAAAAAGACATCCTGCTGCACCACCCCTATGAAACCTTTGATCTGGTTATCAGATTTCTGGAACAGGCCGCGCGTGATCCCAATGTTCTGGCGATCAAACAGACGCTTTATCGCACCTCTTGGGACAGCCCGATCGTGGCCGCGCTCTGCGAAGCAGCCGAAGCGGGCAAATCTGTCACCGCGCTGGTCGAGCTGAAAGCCCGCTTTGACGAGGCCGCCAATATCCGCCAATCGCGCCGGCTGGAACGCGCGGGCGCGCATGTGGTTTACGGCTTTATCCACTATAAGACCCACGCCAAGATCAGCACCGTGGTGCGGCGCGAAGGCGATCAGCTGGTCACCTATACCCATTACGGCACTGGCAACTATCACCCGATCACCGCCAAGGTTTACACCGATCTGTCGTTCTTTACCTGCGATGCGGCCTTGGGGCGCGATGCGACGCGGGTGTTCAATTACCTTTCAGGCTATGTGCAGCCGCAGGGGCTGGAAAACCTGTCGATCTCGCCAATCAGTCTAAAGAAAGATCTGATCGCGATGATTGCAGCCGAGGCCGATCACGCCCGCGCAGGGCGACCGGCGCAGATCTGGGCCAAGATGAATTCGGTGGTCGATCCTGATGTGATTGACGCGCTTTATGCGGCCTCACAAGCGGGGGTTAAGATCAGCCTGATCGTGCGCGGCATCTGCGGGCTGCGGCCCGGGATTAAGGGGCTGTCGGAAAACATTCGGGTGAAATCCATCGTTGGGCGGTTCTTGGAACACAGCCGGATCGTGTGTTTTGGCAATGGCGCCGGCCTGCCTTCGGCGGCGGCGCGGGTGTTTATCTCGTCAGCCGATTGGATGGGGCGCAATCTGACGCGGCGGGTTGAAACCTTGGTGGAAATCAACAATGACACGGTGAAAGCCCAGATCGTGGGCCAAATCATGGCGGCAAATCTGGCAGATGAGGCGCAGTCTTGGGTGCTGCAACCCTCGGGCGTCTATAAGCGCGACCTGACACCTCTGGACGGGCAGGCCTTCAGCTGTCACCGTTTCTTTATGGAGAATCCTTCGCTTTCTGGCCGTGGCACGGCGGGCGCGAAAGACGTTCAAAAACTGGCATGACGGACAAAGTATGAGCAAGCACGACCCAGACGACGACAACGGCCCCTTTGGACGGCCGCTGTTTGACGACCCTTCGGCCCGCGCGCTTAGTCGGGTTGGCGTGGTCGATGTCGGCTCGAACTCGGTGCGGATGGTGGTCTTTGACGGCGCTGCCCGCTCGCCTGCCTATTTCTTCAACGAAAAGTTGATGTGCGGTCTGGGTAAAGGCTTGGCCGAAACCGGTCAGCTGAACCCCGAAGGCCGGGTGCGCGCGGTCGCAGCCCTCAAGCGCTTTGCTTTGCTGGCCAAAGGCATGGGCATCGGTCCCTTGACGGTTGTGGCCACGGCGGCGGCCCGCGACGCCAGCGACGGCCCCGATTTTCAGGCCGAGGTGCTGCGCGAAACTGGCCTGCGGCTTTGGGTGGTCGATGGTCCCGAAGAGGCGCGGCTTTCGGCGCAGGGCGTGCTTTTGGGCTGGCCCGAGGCCAAGGGGATTGTCTGCGACATCGGCGGCAACTCGATGGAGCTGGCGCAGATTGGCGACGGTCAGGTCGGCACGCGGGTCTCGACCCAACTTGGCCCGTTTCGTCTGGCGCGCATATCTGACAGCCCAAAGAAACGCGCAGCCCATATTGATCAGGTCTTGGCAGAATGTCAGACGCAATTGCAGTCCGAAGGCCAGCGCATCTATCTGGTGGGCGGCTCTTGGCGGGTGATCGCGCGGCTGGATATGGAGCGGCGCAATTATCCGATGACGGTTTTGCATGAATACCGCATGCTACCCGCAGATCTTTTGCAAACGCTGGATTGGCTGGAAACCTCAAATCTCGAGGATCTTCGCACCCGCACCGGCACCTCTTCGGCGCGGATGGAGCTGGTGCCTTTGGCCTGCGAAGTGCTGCGCGAATTGATCAAAGTGCTGAAGCCGTCAGAGATCGACGTCTCGTCTTATGGCATCCGCGAGGGGCTTTTGTATGAACAAATGCCCGCCCGCCTGCGCGCGCGCGATCCGCTGATCGAGGCGGCGCGTTCGGTCGAAAAGACCATGTCGCGGATCCCGGGCTTTGGCAAAAAGCTTTATGAATTCTTGCAACCGCTGTTTCCAGATGCCAGCCCAGAGCGTGTGCGGCTGATCAAGGCGGCCTGTCTTTTGCACGACACCACCTGGCGCACCCACCCCGATTATCGCGCCGAGGCCTGCTTTGACAATGTCACCCGCGCCAACCTTGGCGGCTTGGATCATCCGGGGCGGGTGTTTTTGGGGCTGGCCTTGCTGCACCGCTATAAAAACTCGCGCTCGGGTTCGCGGTTGGAACCGCTGTTTCAACTGCTGTCCGAGGCCGAGCAGCGCGACGCCGAGATTTTGGGCAAGGCGATGCGGTTTGGCGCGATGTTTGCGGTGTCTGACCCTTCGGATGTGGCCCGTTTGGTTTGGCGGCCCGAACTGAACCAGCTGGAGCTAAAGCTGACCAAGAACGGCCATGCGCTGTTTGGTGAAGTGGCGCAGGCGCGGTTTACCAGCCTGATCAGCGCCATGAAGGCCGAGGCTTTGATCGGCGAGCGCGCGTGATGCTGCGCTTTGACCATCTGGCGGTCTCGGCGCTTGATCTGGCCGAAGGGGTGGCTTGGGTCGAAGAGGCGCTGGGCACAAAGCTGGCAGGGGGTGGCCAGCATCCGCATATGGCGACGCACAACCGGCTGTTGGGCTTGGGGGATTTGTATCTTGAGGTGATTGCCGCCGACCCATCTGCGGCCAAGCCCGCTTGGCCGCGCTGGTTTGATCTGGACACTTTCACCGGCCGCCCAAGGCTGACCAATTGGATCGCAGGCTGCGATGATCTGACCGCCGCCCTGCGCGCAAGCCCTGATGGCACAGGCGCGCCGGTGGCCTTGCAACGCGGCGACTACCGCTGGCAGATGGCGGTGCCAAAGGATGGCAAGCTGCCCTTTGGCGGCGGCTTTCCGGCGCTGATCCAGTGGCAGGGCACGCTGCATCCGGCCCGCGCCTTGCCCGACAGCGGTTTGCGGCTGCGGCGTTTGGACATCGCGCATCCTGATGCCGATGCGCTGCGCGGGCTGCTTGCGCCGCTGATCCAAGACGACCGTTTTGCCATTGTCCAAGGCCGATGTGCCATGCGCGCCAGTTTTGACACCCCAAGCGGTTTGCGCGTGCTGGAATGATCCGCCCCGCCACCCGCGCCGATGTGCCCGCCATCACCCAGATCATCAATCAGGTGATCACCGAAACCACGATCACCGTGACCTCGGTGACCAAATCCGAAGCCGATGTGACAGCCATGCTGACCGATCGGCGCGCGCTGGGGCACGAGGTTTTTGTGGCAGCGAAGGACGATGTGATCCTTGGCTATGCCACCTATGCGCAGTTTCGCCCCTCGCCGGGGTATTTGCGCACGATGGAACATTCGCTGGCGCTGACAGATGCCGCGCAGGGCAGGGGCCTTGGGCGCGCGTTGATGCAGGCGGTGGAAAGCCATGCGCGGGCCGCGGGGGCGCATGTGATGATTGCGGCGATTACCGCGGATAATCTGAAAAGCATCGGCTTTCACGCGCGTCTTGGCTATGCGCAGGCGGGGCTGTTGCCGCAGGTTGGCTATAAATTTGGCCGCTACCACGATCTTGTGCTGATGCAGAAAATCCTGACCTGACAACGGCTGCGGGCTGGGCTATCCTGCGCCCCATGTCGATCTGGATCCGCATCTCCGAAGCCCTTGCCGCCCTTGCTTCGGGCGAGGGGTTGGCGGCTGTGTTTGACCGGCTGCTGAATGCGCCCAATGCCGAACGCTCGGTCGGCTTTACCATCGGGGTGATCGCGCTTTCGGCGAAAATGGCCAAGGCCGACGGGCAGGTGACGCGTGACGAGGTCGCCACCTTTCGCCAGATCTTTCAGATTGATCCGACCGAAGAGGCCAATGCCGCGCGGGTTTACAACCTTGCGCGCCAAGATGTGGCGGGCTTTGACGCCTATGCGCGCAAGATTGCGGCGCTGTTTAACAGCACCGGCGCGGCCCTTTGCGCCGATGACCGCAATGTGCTGATTGATATTCTGGAAGGCCTGTTTCAGATCGCCATGGCGGATGGGCGCTATCATCCGGCCGAAGACGCGTTTCTGGCCGAGGTGTCGCGGATCTTTGGGCTGGACGAGCGCTGTTTTCGCGTGCTGCGCGGCCGCTTTGTCGAAGGCGCGCCGCGCGACCCCTTTGATGTGCTGGGCCTGCCTGCCGATGCCGATCTGGCCGCCGCGCGGGCGGCATGGCGGCAGGCGGTCAAGGAAAGCCACCCCGACCGCATGATCGCGCGCGGCGTGCCCGCCGAGGCTGTGAAACTGGCCGAGCGTCGGCTGATCGCCATCAACGCCGCGTGGCAGGAAATCCAGTCGCGCGTGGCGGCCTGATGCGGCTGGCCAGCTATAACGTCGCTTGGTTCAATGCGCTGTTTGATGACGCGGGGCGGATGCTGGCGGATCACGAATTGTCGTCACGCTACAAGGTGACGCGGGCGGAACAGCTGGCGGCTTTGGGCGTGGTTTTTGCCGCCCTGAACGCCGATGCGGTGATGGTGATCGAAGCGCCTGACAGCAATGGCAAACGCAGCACCGCCACCGCGCTTGAAGGCTTTGCCGCAGCCTATCAGCTGCGCGCACGCCGCGCGATGATTGGCTATGCCTCTGAAACCGAACAGGAAATTGCCTTTCTTTACGACCCTGATGTGCTAAAGGCACAGCACGACCCACAGGGCGATCCCGCCCCCAGCCACGGCGCCCCCGGCGCGCCGCGCTTTGACAGCCAGTTGCGGCTGGATCTGAACGGCGATGGCGAGGAAGAGCTGATCCGGTTTTCCAAACCCCCGCTCGAGCTTGCCGTGACCACCGCCACAGGGGCTTTGCTGCGCCTGATCGGCGTGCATGCCAAATCCAAAGCCCCGCATGGCGCGGGGTCAGAGCGCGAATTCACCCGCATTTCGATCGAGAACCGCCGCAAGCAATTGGCCGAATGTCTGTGGCTGCGCGCGCGCATCGACCGCCAGCTTGAGGCGGGCGACAGTCTGATTGTGATGGGCGATTTCAACGATGGTCCGGGGCTTGATGAATATGAAAAGCTGTTTGGCCGCTCGGGGATCGAGATTGTGCTGGGCCACAACCGCCCCGCAAATGCACGGCTTTACGACCCCCACGCCAGCCTTGCGCTGACCCAAAGCCTTGGGCTGACGCCAACCACCGCGCGGTTTTACCAGCCGCAAAAGCGGCATTACTTTGAAGCGCTGCTGGATTTCATCATGCTTTCGCCCGATCTGGTGGCCAAAGCGCCCGACTGGCGGATCTGGCATCCGTTCAACGATCCGGCTGTCAGCCAATTTCCCGAGCTGAGTGCGGCGCTGCTGACCGCCTCTGACCACTTTCCTGTTACCCTTGATATTCAGCTTTAGCCCAAGCGTCACAGAAGCGTTTCTTGACGCAAGGCGATGAAACGGGCAGTTTGCCCGAAAATGAAAGAGCAGCACCTTGGCAACGACCAAACCCTTTTCCCGCTTTGAATTCTTAATCGCTTGGCGCTATCTGCGCGCAAAACGTGCCGAAGGCGGCGTGTCGGTGATGACATGGATCAGCCTGATCGGCATCACTCTGGCGGTTTTTGCGCTGATTGCCACTTTGGCGGTGCGCTCGGGCTTTCGGGCGGAATTTGTCGATACCATTCTGGGCTCGAACGCCCATGTCACGGTCTATTCGGCGGGGCGGGTCAATGCAGATGGCCAATCGGTCAAGGGCTTTGCCGATTATGAAACCATCGCGCAAAATATTGCCGCCATTGCGGGGGTAAAAAACGCAGCCCCTGTGATCCGGGGGCAGGTGATGCTGACCACGGGCCAAAGCACCACTGGAGCCGAGGTTTACGGGATCACGCTGCAAGATCTAAAGGCGATCCCGCGTGTGGGCATCGGTGCCGATGCCTATGGCAATATCGAAGATTTTGCCACGGGTGTGGCGATTGGCTCGGGCATTGCGCGCAGCCTTGGCGTGACGGTGGGCGACCGCATTCGGGTGGTGGCGCCATCGGGGGTGAAAACCGCCTTTGGCGCCTCGCCGCGGGTGAATGCCTATAGCGTGGCTTATGTGTTTACCGCCGGCCCCGATGTCGACAAGACCCGGCTTTACATGCCCTTTGCCGAAGCGCAGTCGTTTTTCAACCGCGAAGGCTTTGCCGACGAGATCGACGTCATGGTGCGCGACCCCGAGGCGATCGACGATTACGCCATCGCGCTGATGCAGGCGGGCGGGCCGGATGCCTTATTGTGGACATGGCGCGACAGCGCGGGCGGTTTTTTGCGCGCGCTGGATATGGAGGATAATGTGATGTTCATCATCATGTCGATCCTTGTGCTGATTGCGGCGATGAACATCGTCTCGGGCCTGATTATGCTGGTGAAAAACAAGGGGCGCGACATTGGGATTTTGCGCACCATGGGGCTGTCTGAAGGCTCGATCCTGCGGATCTTTTTCATCTGTGGCGCCTTTACCGGCGTGGTTGGCACTGCGATGGGGGTGATCTTGGGCTGTTTGTTTGCGATCTATATCGACCCGATCTATGCCTTTGTGAACTATCTGGCGGGGGGCGGGGTTTGGGATCCTGATTTACGCCACATCTATGCCTTGCCCGCCAAGCTGCAATGGCGCGATGTGCTTTCAGCGGTCTCGCTGTCACTGGGATTGTCGTTTATTGTCACCATTTTCCCAGCCCGCCGTGCGGCGCGGATGAACCCGGTCGAGGCGCTGCGCTATGAATAACTTTGCGCTTGAGCTGGCCGAGATCGAGAAATCCTACAACCTTGGCAAGCCCTCGCAGGTCAGCGTGCTGTCGGGTGCCACGCTCGAGGTGAAGGTGGGCGAGATCGTCGCGCTTGTCGCGCCTTCGGGGGCAGGCAAGTCGACGCTGCTGCATATCGCAGGGCTGCTGGATACGCCCGATCAAGGTTCGGTGGCTTTGGGCGGTATGAATATGATCGGCCTGTCAGATCGCGCACGCACCCAAGCGCGGCGCAGCGATGTTGGCTTTATCTATCAGTTTCACCACCTGCTGCCAGAATTTACCGCGCTGGAAAACATCGTCATTCCACAGCTTGCCAATGGCGTGCCAGAGGTCAAGGCCACTGCCCATGCGATGGAGCTGCTCGATCATGTCGGTGTCGCAGACCGCGCCAGCCACCGCCCCGCAGCCCTGTCAGGCGGCCAACAGCAACGCGTCGCCTTTTGCCGCGCGCTTGCCAATCGGCCCAAGCTGTTGCTGGCAGACGAGCCCACCGGCAACCTTGACCCCGAAACCTCGGAGCAGGTCTTTGCGGCGCTGATGGCTTTGGTGCGCGACACCGGCCTTGCGGCGCTGATTGCGACGCATAACCTGGACCTAGCCGCCCGTATGGACCGCACTGTGCGTCTGGATAAGGGCCGTATCGCCGGCCTGTGATCTGGATCAAGGTAGAGGTCGCGCAATCGCGCGATGCTTTTCATTTGGTCTAAGGAGAATTCCATGCGTGTTGTGATGATCGCTGCCGCCTTGATGCTTGGCGCTTGCGTGCCTGCGCCCGCGCCGCTGCGCGAGGCCAATGCCACGCCGCAAATGGATTTTGCCGACTATTGTGCGGGCTGCCATGGCGCAGGTGGCAAGGGCGACGGGGCCGCCGCCGCAGGGCTTGCCAAAAAGCCCGCCGATCTGACCACGCTTTCGGCGCGCAACCAGGGAAGCTTTCCCACCACTCGCGTGATGGCGCAGATCTGGGGCTACACCGGCAAGAAAGGTGACGGGGTGATGCCCGATTTCTCGCCCTTGATGGCGGGGGCTATGGTGCCTTTTGACGGCGGCGATGGCATTCAGACGCCAACGCCGATCCGTCTGGTGGCCTTGGCAGAATATCTGCAAAGCCTTCAGGTCAAATAATCAGGCCCATTCGCCGCGGCGGAACACCGGGGTTTTGCTGCCATCGGCTGCAACCCCGTCAATATCAACCTGACCCGAGCCGATCATCCAATCAACGTGGATGATGCTGGAATTGCCGCCCTGCGCTGTCACCTGTTCGGGCGTCAAATCCGCGCCACCGACAAAGCATTTCGAATAGCATTGCCCCAGCGCGATATGGCAGGCGGCGTTTTCATCGAAAAGCGTGTTGTAAAACAACAGCCCCGAGGCCGAGATCGGCGAGCCATGCGGCACCAGCGCCACCTCGCCCAAGCGGCGCGCGCCCTCGTCGCTGTCGATCAGCTTTTGCAGCACGGCCTCGCCCTTGCTGGCATGCGCCTCGACAATGCGGCCGGCTTCAAAGCGCACGGCGATGTTTTCGATCAGGCTGCCCTGATGCGCCAGCGGTTTGGTCGCGGCCACGGTGCCTTCGACGCGCAGCGCGTGCGGGGTGGTGAACACCTCTTCCGAGGGGATATTCGGGTTGCAGGTGACGCCATTCTTGGCAGGCGAGGCGCCGCCCATCCATTCGTGGCCGTCCGCCAGCCCCACCGTCAAATCGGTGCCGGGGCCGCTAAAATGCAAAGCGGCAAAGCGCTGATCGTTCAACCACTTGCGCCGCGCCAAAAGCGCTGCGTTATGCGCGCCCCAAGCCGCCACCGGGTCGGGGGTGTTGATGCGCGAGGCTTCAAAGATCGCCTCGGCAAGCTTTGCCACCGCCGCCTCGACGCTTAGATCGGGGAACATCTGCCGCGCCCAAGCCTCGCCCGGATAGGCGCAGATCGACCAGTTCACCGCAAAATTGGTGATCGCCGTCATCGCAGGCTTGGCCGCCATCGCATTGGCCTTGCCAAGCTGCGCCACCTTGGCGGGGTCTTGACCTGCAAGCAGCAACGGATTGTCGCCCGCAATCGCCATCCGCGCGGCATTGGCGGCAAAGCCTTCGGCCATGCCATTGTAAAGCCAGTTTGGGGCGCGGTCAAAGCTTGCCTCGGATCCATGCGCGAACTTTGCCAGCGTGATCGCCTCATCGGCAAAGATCGGCGTCACCACGCCTGCGCCGGCGCGGTAGGCCGCGGCTGCCACCAAACGCACCAAGGGCAGGGCCGCCATCGGCGCGGTCAAGATCAGATCCTGCCCCGGTTGCAGGTTCAGACCAACCCGAACCGCCACCTCTGCCAGTTTCGCCAGCTTGTCTTGATCTATCGCGCTCATCTTTGGCCTCCTGATTTGGCCGCAGCATAGCCCGATGCGATCAGGCCGCAATCCCCTGATAGCGGCCATAGCCCAGATCGCCGCTTTCAATTTCAGCTGCGCGCCCCGAGATCAGATCGGCCAGCAGCCGCCCCGAGCCTGCCGCCATCGTCCAGCCCAAAGTGCCGTGGCCGGTGTTCAAAAACAGATTGTCCACCGGCGAGCGGCCGACAATCGGCGTGCCATCGGGGGTCATCGGGCGCAGACCGCACCAGAACTCGGCCCGGCTTTGATCGCCCGCGCCGCCAAACAGATCTTCGACCGAATGCACCAAAGTCGCCTTGCGCCGCGGGCTTAGCGTCATGTCAAAGCCTGCAATTTCGGCCATGCCCCCGACGCGAATGCGGCTGCCAAGACGGGTGATCGCGATCTTATAGGTCTCATCCATGATGGTTGATTCGGGCGCGCGGCTGGCATCAATGATCGGCACGGTGATCGAATAGCCCTTAACCGGATAGATCGGCAGTTTGATCCCCAAGGGCCGCGCCATCAGCGGCGAATAGCTGCCCATGGCCAGCACAAAGGCATCCCCCGCGATCCGCCCCGCCGAGGTTTGCACCGCCACCACCCGCCCCATCGCGGTTTCCAGATGCTTCATCGTCACGCCATAGCGAAACACCACCCCCGCCGCTGCCGCCATCTGCGCCAAGCTGTTGGTGAATTTAAAGCAATCGCCGGTCTCGTCGCCGGGCAGGCGCAGACCGCCTGCGATCTTGTCGCGCTTGGGCGCCAAAGCCGGTTCGGCGCGGATGCAGCCTGCGGCGTCCAAAACCTCAAACGGCACGCCATCGGCCTGCAAGACCTTGATATCTTTGGCCGCTGCATCGACCTGCGCTTGGGTGCGGAACAGCTGCAAGGTGCCTTGGCTGCGTTCATCGTAAGAAATGCCGGTGTCGCGGCGCAGGTCTATCAGGCAATCGCGGCTGTATTCGGCCAGCCGCACCATGCGCGATTTGTTGCGGCCATAGGCGCTGGCGGTGCAATTCATCAGCATCCGCCCGACCCAAGCCACCTTGGCCAGATCGGGGCGCGGCTGGATGATCAGCGGCGCGTGACGCATTAGCAGCCATTTGGCGGCCTTGGCCGGAATGCCCGGCGCGGCCCAGGGGCTGGCATAGCCGGGGCTGATCTCGCCTGCATTGGCAAAAGAGGTTTCCAGCGCCGGGGCCGGTTGGCGGTCGATCACCGTCACCTCATGCCCTGATAGAGCCAGATAGTAGGCCGTTGTAGTGCCAATAACGCCCGCGCCCAGAACCACAACCTTCATTCGCATCCCCTGCCTTTGAAATCTATCTGGGCAAACATAACAGGATTGCGTGAAAGGACTTGGCAAAGAGCTGAAAGCGGCAATGAAAAGTTAGAATATTCTTCGCTAAATACAATAAATAGTAGCGCTATATTCTACTGATGATTATTTTCGCACAATATTACACGACTACTGCGCTTTCGCACTCTGCCTGTAAAAACGCCGCTTTGCTGCCAATTTAGGCCCCCTATGCGGGGGCAACATCGCCCTGCCGTAAGGTTAATAAGAATTGTTGACAGATTGCCCCTTCACCAGCGTAATCTTGCTTCAGAAACGGGGAAAATGGCTGCGGTTTCATCTTGTGAGGCGCAGAAACCACTCCGGCTCTGTCAACAGAGATGCCCTCAAGAGCATCCGATCTCCGTATCCACGGACCAACAGTAGGGAGACTTTCGTGACCACAAAATCCACACTTAATCGTCGCTCGTTCCTGAAAAACACCGCCGCCGGTGCGGGCGCACTTGCCGCCCCTGCGCTGATCTCTTCTAAGGCGCTTGCCTCTTCGGGCGAGCTGAACTTTGTCGGCTGGGCGGGCTATGACAATTTCAAATCCACCGTGTTTCCGGCCTTCGAGGCCGCGACCGGCATCAAGGTGAACTTCAAAGAGCTGCCCGATCAGGAAACCATGTTCGGCGAGGCCAAAGTTGCGCTGGAAGCTGGCGGCGTCGATATGATCGAGCCGACCATTGACCGTGTGGGCGCTTGGAATTCGAACGGCATTCTGGCCGCTTGGGATCCGGCAAAGCTTGCCATGGACAACTATCTGCCAGGTCTGGCGGATGGTGCGGCAGGCGAGCGGTCGCGCAAAGACGGCGCACTTTTGTATGTGCCATCGAACTGGGGCACCGAGTCGCTGGTCTATAACAAGGACGAGGCCAAACTGGGCGAGCCTGCCTCGCTGGGCGCTTTGTTCAGCACCGAGAACCAAGTCACCCTGCGGCCGCATTCGGCTCTGGCTGCCATGGGCCGTTGGTTGG